>Ga0194115_10003875_pt1 | contig 16507 bp, 15 predicted proteins | sample TA2MahsurfametaG_3_FD_148656 | JGI IMG/M metagenome (GOLD analysis project Ga0194115, IMG submission 148656) | Freshwater microbial communities from Lake Tanganyika, Tanzania - TA2015002 Mahale S4 surface | ecosystem: Environmental > Aquatic > Freshwater > Lake | place: Tanzania: Lake...
AAAATCAGAATGGAATTTCCATGGTTACCTCACACGCCTGAACGCTACCAATTTTGGAAGCCAGCCTGAACGATTGCATGTTGGCTCAACCGCTAACTGGGTGTGGAATAAAAAGGCCACACTGGCCTACAACCTAAGCCGTATTTTCGATGTAAATGAGACAGCCACACAACCGCTGTTGTTTCAGAATACAGTGCAAACCCTGTCCTGGGAATTAAGACAGGCAATTGGCAAAAAGCAGTTTACCCTTGGCGGGGAAGCGGGAAATTCCTCATACCGCATCGTGCATGATACCGCATCGCCGCACCTGCAGGACTTTTTTGTTCATGGTTTTGTAAAAGTAGCACCCGAAAGTAAACGCTGGGAGGCCGAAGCAGGTTATATCAATGTGGGACCTGAATTCAGAAGCATGGCCGCGCAATCAAAGCGCATTGACTACAATGCACAACCCTTATTGTATAACCGCTATACACAACTGCAGATTGACCGCCCCCTGCACCTGCTGGATTTTATAGGCAATACCAATCTGTACCGCGCCGGTATCAACACAAAACTTATGGCATATAATCCAATGATAAACAATGTGTTGCCTTATGGAATTGCAACATTTAACCGCACGGGATTCTATGCAAAGGCAAAATACAATATTGTAAAAAATACAATAACAATGGAGGCACAACACTGGAGATTGTCAGAAATTCTGGGGCAGGGAACGCCTGAATTGAAGAAGATGGATATGACCCGGCTGGATGTGAACTGCGATGCAGGTAAGCTGATGGGCATGAAAAAAATGGCAAAAATTCATGTTTCTGCCTGTGACCAAAACACTGTTCGGAAAAGCCCCCGTGCCTACGAGGAATTAGATTTAAGCTCTTTGCAGCTTTCAGCAGGATTTGAGCTGGAAGTAATGAATGATATCGACTTGCTCGGCGGCTTCACAGCCCTGCAGGCTAAAGGAAGCGACCTCATGGCCATACGCAATGATTATACCGAGGTTATTGATTTTACAGGCTTTTCGGCAGACCAAAAGCACAGCACAGCAGCAGCGGGTTTCAGGGTGCGTTTTGGTGGTAAAACCTACCTCGCACTAATGTACCAGCGCATGCAATTTCAAAACAAGGCACAGGCATTCCGTGATTACAGTATCGGACAAATGCAAGCCATTTACAACATGACATTCTGATGAAAATGAAAAATATAATTCGCATATTACCCCTGCTGTTCATCATAGCTTCCTGCAAGCGCGATAACAAGCAGTTTGAAGGCCCCAGTCTGGAAGACCTGAACGGCCCGTTTGCGATGGTAAAACCCTTCACGGCCAGCAAAACAGCCGCTGATTTTTCCAAAGGAGAAACCATAAATTTTGGAGCGGAATTTACCAAGCAATGTGATTGGACAATCACCATATACGGAGATTTGAGCAAGGCGCGGAAAATCATCAGCGGCAAATCGAGGCAAGTAAATGCCGGCAACGCTATATGGGATGGCACCACCACCATTCTTCCGGCTTTCCGCACCGAGCCCTGCAGGGCCGTGCTGAAGGTTAACGGCGTAAACGACAGTTTCATGCTCAACCTGGGTGTAAACGGTTTACGTGTGCCCCAAGGCCTTATCATCTCTGATTTTGAGAGCGGATTAAACATCAAATGGAATACCTTTATTCAATCCGGTGCCAACATGGACTTTAAGGTAAAAACAGATGCTTTTTCCGTACAGGGAACAAAATACCTGAATATGGCCGGAACGGTAGCCTGGGACTGGCTAATCGGACTTATTGATTTTCCGGCTTCTGCCTATGGCTCACCCACGCTCGCTTTGAGCACTATTCCAGAAGACGTGTATTTCAACTGCCTCATTTACGGCGATGCCACACCCAATCCCAGTCGTGTGCTGTTCCAGTTCAAAGAGGACGATAACAACAACAAAACCTTTGATCCCAGTGCCGATGACCAGTTCGACAAGGAAATCATCGTAAACTGGCAGGGCTGGAAAATGGTTTCGTTCAAATACAGCGATTTGATTCACCTAAGTAACGGGCAGCCTGCTCCCAATAATGGCAATAACCGCCATAATCCCAACAGCATTGTAACCATTTCTATGCTGCACCTGGCCAATCCTTCTATGGGGGCGGCAAGCACAAAAATAGACTATCTTATTTTTACCGATAAGGCACCCCTGCAATTGTAATGAAGAAGTTTCCGGCACTGCTGACAGCATTTTTTTTGATAAGCACCCTGTGGGCGCAGGATTCTGCTTTTCGCAATATCGATACTGTATACATTACAAAAGGTATGCTTCGGATGAAAACCCTGGGTCTTTACGATCAGGCTGAAACCTCGGTGGCGTCCGAAATAGGCGGTTTTGGTGCATTGCAGCTTTTTGATGAAAGCATGGGTTCGGAAATATGGGTGTCCAAGGAATCCGCCTGTGTTGCGGTTAATCGGGTTAATAAAATGCCTTTCAGCGGAGAATACTGTATGCATGCCAAATGGGATAAAATAGCCGGTGGTTGTAAATGGATTGGGATGGGTATTGGCTGGGACAACTGGCAACCCAAAGATATTTCAGGCATTTTGGATTCTGCGTGTATTCAAATGCAAATACGATCGCAAACCGATACCTTGAAGTCGCTGCCATTAGCACTGGCACTTGAGGATTACACGGGGGCGCAATGCTTTATCGGGTTTAATGCCAAATACCTCAATGGGCAGCGTATTATGCCGGGCGGCTGGACAAAGGTATTGATACCACTTTCGGATTTTCCGTTCGAACGGTTTCAGACCCAGCCCGATATGATAAAACAGTTCATTATCCAGTTTGAGGCTGATGGCGATGTATATATTGACAATATCAAACTTGTAAGAAAAAGCAGGTAAGCAATATGAATTTTGTGTTTAGGACAATTATTACAGGGTGCAGTTTCTTTTTGTTTTATACAATAAGTGCCCAGAGCATTTTGGATGATAAAGTTGAAAAACGCCTCAAGACCCTGACGCTGGAAGAGAAAGTAGGGCAGATGTCGCAGATAGACCTGGGTGTACTTGCGGTGGGTAAAATATGCGAAGTTGCAGACCCGATACGACTTGACACAGCCAAACTCCGCCTGGCTTTCCAGCGCTATAAAGTAGGATCCGTTCTTAACTGTGGCTGCGGTTTTCATGCACTCAGCCGCAAACGCTGGCTGGAACTTATTGACAGCATTCAGGAGGCAAACACACGGTACACTGCACATGGCATACCTGTAATGTATGGCATAGACGCCATCCACGGCGCCAATTACACATTGGGTTCCACCCTGTTTCCCCAGCAAATAGGGCAGGCAGCTACCTGGAACCCTGATTTGGTAAAGGCTGCAGCACGTATAACTGCCTACGAAACCAGAGCTTCGGGCATTCCCTGGAATTTTTCACCTGTGCTGGATATTGGCCGACAGCCCCTGTGGTCAAGGTTTTTCGAGACCTACGGCGAAGACGTGTGTCTGGCCAAAAAGATGACAAATGCCTGTATTTCAGGTTATCAGGGCAACAACTTCGGAAATGAGCAGGTGGCAGCCTGCATGAAGCATTTTCTGGGCTACAGCTATCCGTTTAGTGGCAAGGACCGCACCCCCGTTTGGATTGGGGAACGCGAACTGAGGGCGTATTTTCTGCCCACATTCCAGGAAGCAATACGCCTGAAAGCCAAAACCCTGATGATTAATTCAGGCGAGCTAAACGGGGTGCCCGTTCATGCGAGTTATCCCATCCTCACAACCCTGCTAAGAGATGAACTCGGCTTTGAAGGCGTGGCTGTTACCGACTGGGAAGATGTATACAAGCTGCACACCACACACAAAGTAGCCGAAACGCTGAGAGATGCCGTGAAAATGGCGGTGATGGCGGGTATTGATATGAGCATGACCCCCAATGATTTTCAGTTCAATGAACTGTTACTGGATTTGGTAAATTCAGGTGAAATTCCCGAAAGCCGCCTGGATATGTCCGTAAGGCGAATTTTAAAACTCAAAATGGATTTGGGACTTGATAATATGGCCAATTCAAAAATGCAGGCCGGTTATCCGCTGTTTGGTTCAGACAGCTTTGCCCGTGTGGCTTATAACGCCGTAGGCGAATCGATAACCCTGCTGAAAAATGAGGGAGATGTATTGCCGTTATCACCCGGAACCAAAGTATGGGTGATGGGGAACGCCACCAACAGCCTCAATTACCTGAACGGGGCCTGGTCTCAGACCTGGCTTGGACAAGATGCAAGGTTCAACGAACCCAACAAAATGACCATACTGCAGGCTTTGCAAGCCGGATATGGCAAGGAAAATGTTTTGGAAGTAACACCACAATTTGCGCGTAAAGCCAAACGCTTCCCGGGTGCTGTTCTTTATTGCCTGGGCGAAACCCCTGCCACGGAAATCCCCGGTAACATTGATGATCTGGCCATTACCATTCCCGAAGAAGACCGCAAGGCCCTGGAATCGTTAAAAGCCCGAAAAGTGCCTGTGATATTGGTGTTGCTTTTGGGAAGGCCGCGCATCATAACAGATCTGGATAAATTGAGCCGTGCAGTGGTGCATGCCTACATTCCAGGACAAGAAGGCGCAAAGCCACTGGCGGACTTATTGTATGGCAAAATCAATCCTTCAGGCCGTTTGCCCTTTACCTATCCGCGTTCATCGGGAGATATTGTACACTACGACCACAAACGTACCGAAGATAATGATATCAATTTCGGAAGCAGTGGATACAATCCCCTGTATGATTTTGGACATGGTCTTTCCTATACCCGTTTTGATTATTGGGGCATGAGCGTCAAGCCTGTGAATGACACATTTGTTATCCAGGTTCTTGTAAGAAATACAGGAAGCATAGAGGGTAAAGAAGTGGTGCAGGTGTATTATCGTGATGAATATGCCCCTGTTACACCCGCCCAGAAAAAACTATGCGCCTTTGCCAAAATAAACCTAAAACCCGGCCAGGATGCCGCTGTTAACCTAAAAGTCCCGTTTTCCGATGTGGGAGACATAGGCGCCGATATGAAACCCTTTAAAGCATCCGGCACTATTGTTTTCCGTGCCGGACATCAAACCGTAACCCTTAACCACAAACCCTGATGACCAGAATATTTTACATCATTCCTGCATTGGCAGTGCTGTTGCTTTCACCGATATACTCCTGCAAGCAATCCGACCCGCCTGACAACAAAAACAGGATTATTCGCGATTCCGGTGACCTTGTGTTTTCAGGCTATGGCTGGAACATCAAATCCAGCACGGGGCCTGTGGGGCCGGGCCCCAATTATTTTAACGGTAGCGACAGCATGGTATGGGTAGACAGTAAGGGCTATCTGCACCTGCGTATTGCCAAAATAAATGGCAAGTGGCAAAGCAGTGAGATAATATGTACGGAAAACTCAGGATACGGAACCTATGTGTTTTGCCTGGAAAGCGATGTGGCAACCTTCAATGAGCGTGTGGTTTTAGGGTTGTTTACCTGGGATGATAATTCTTTCAAAGAGCAGGCAAACAGTGAGGTTGATATTGAGTTTTCCAAATGGTTTAAGGCCGGCGACAGTTCTACACTCACCTATTCGGTTCAGCCTGTAATTTTCGATAATCCCATCGCCTACAGTGAACGGTCTTTCAAACCTGTCATGCAGGTAAGCAAACTGAAACAGCCGAGCACACACTTGTTTACATGGCGTGCAGATCAGGTTACGTGGAATTCATACACAGGCTCAGTTTATCCGGGAGGCAACCCACTGGCAAGCTGGAGTTTTAACCTGAGCAATCCGGTTAGAACCAAGATTGAGGGTGGCAACGTTTCTAATCCCATCATAATTCCGGCACCGGGTGCCACCACACGTGCACGTATGAATTTGTGGCTGCTGAATGGTTTGCCCCCTTCTGACGGAAAGCCCGTGGAAGTGGTGGTTCGCTCGTTTGAGTATATTCCATAAAACAAAAAAGGAGGCACTAGGCCTCCCTCTTTGTATATCAAACCAAATGATTATTTGCTGTTGATGAAGATGCGCTCCTGGTAGCTGCCTTCTGCGGTGTTGATCACCATCAGATACATGCCTGGTTTAGCGCTGTTCAGGTTGATTTCGGTGTTGATGCTGTTGCCACTGAATCCTTTGCTGTAAAGCTTTTGGCCTACAACGTCCATGATTTCGATTGTTCCTGATGTCATGCTGCTGAACATTGCATTTACCACAAACAAGCCGTTACCAGGGTTGGGATATACCTTCACGCCATTGGCTGTGATTGCGGTATTGCCCAAAGTAGCGCAGCTTACACATTTTTCCCAGCACACAGCGGGCAGTGTGGTGTCTGCTTTTACCACGCCCATGCGGTTGGTAAACTGACCTGTAGTTTTGGTGCAGCTTTCGCCGCCGGTAAATGTTTCCTTGGTTGCCCAGCCGTCCAGTGTAAACAGATATTCAAATGTGTCTGTAGCGTTCAGGGGAAGGGTGATTTCATATACCTTGTCATTGTTGGCATCGGTCAAGGTATTGCAAGTACCACACCAGCCGTTAAATGAGCCATTCAGGTTTACGGCAGTAAATGAAGATGTGTATTTGCTCATATCAACCTTAAAGGTAACATTGGCTTTTTCTTTGGTGTTTGCGCAGCTTACGCAAGATTCAAAGCACACAGCATCGAGAATTGCGTTGCCGGTGATTTTCATGAAGCGGTTGGTGTAGCCTGCGGTTGTTTTGGTGCAGGATGAACCTTCTTTCATCATCTCTTTGACCGCCCAGCCATCCAGGGTAAACAGGAACTCAATTGAATCCTGAGGCAGGGGCAATTTCACTTCCCAGATACCGTCTTTATCAGCATCTGCCATTGGGTTGCAGTTGCCACACCAGCCGTTGAAGTTTCCGTTTACAAATACACCGGTGAAAGCTGCACCTTTGTGTTTATTCATGTCTACCTTGAAGGTAATATCATTGGTGCACTCGCTGCAGCTGGCCCAGCATACATTGTTAAGAACCTTGGTGCCAGAAACCTTCGTGAAACGGTTGGTGTATCCTCCAGTGGTTTTGGTACAGGCGCTTCCAGAAGTGAGTTTTTCATCTGCAGCCCAGTTGTCAACCTGAAATTTATATTCAATGGAGTCTTTGGTAATATCAAAAGTACCGCTGTAAATTTTGTCGCCGTCCGCATCGGTAAGCTCGTTGCTATTGCCTGACCAGCTGTTAAAGTCACCCGAAACATACACTTTGGTGAAGGAACTGCCGTATTGCTTCATGTTCACATTAAAAGTTACTGATTTTTTGGTTACGGATGAACAGGCAGCGCAGCTTTCGAAGCACACTTTGTTTAAGGTTGTGTTGCCGGTCAGCTTGACAAAGCGGTTGGTGTAGCCTGAAGTGGTTTTGGTGCAGGAACTACCTTCAGTCAGCGACTCCTGCTTTGACCAGTTGTCCATGGTAAACTTGTACTCAATGGAATCATCGGTTATGTCGATTGTGCCATCCCACACGCCGTCTTTGTCAGCGTCGCTGAGCGCATTGCTGTTGCCCGACCAGCTGTTGAAATTGCCACTCACGTACACAGTTGTGAATGAGCCCCCGGCATAGTTGTTCATGTCAACCTGAAAAGTAACTTTCTTTTGAGCCATCAGGCCTGTGAAGAAAGCGCTCAGGAATGAAGCGGTAATAATTTTTTTCATGTTTGTTTAAGTTTAATTCACAAACAAAGGTAGAAAAAACCAATCATATTGTAAAAAAAACAATAAGATTATTGTTAAAAGTACAATAAGTATCCGCTGGAAAGCGAAAAAATAGACTATTTAAATAACAATATATCAAATATATACGATATTTATATAAAATTAGTTAGCTGAAATAAATGGGTTTTATCAGTGGCTTGTTGAAGTTATTTCGGGCAACCCTGCTACAAAAAATATCAGCGCCTGAGGACTACTTTTCTGTAATCCCCTGTATAGGCCCCCACCACACCATACGCACCGGGCACATTTCCCATGATTTTGCCTGGTAACTGGCTGATGCTTTGCTGTTGCCAAATGTGGGCATTTCGGGTATTGTAGAAGTTAAACAGGGATTTACTGATGTTTTCCAGGTGAAACTCAATACCTGTGGGCCTTTCAGCAGCTGTTTTCAGCAACAGATCAGCAGTGTAAAAAACCATGTATTTTTTTACCCCGTTGAACGTGGCATCCGAGAAAAGTACTTCGCGCGAACTGTAGTTATTATAGTCATTGTCCACTGCGGCAAGGTCATCCGAATAGAGTGAAATAAGGTCTTTCTGTAAAAAGCTGTCTGATAGCTTTCCGGTGTAATCATAAATGTATTTGTAACCGGTTTTGTACAGATAACAGCGGTAATGATTTTCTAAAACAGCGTCATCGTCAAACCTCACGGCAACCGAAAAAGCACGGCCAATACCGGGTATTAGCTGCCTGGTTGTATCAAAGGTGTTAATGGTAATATCTCCGGGAACAATTTCCGAAATACTGAATGTGTATCCATTCACATTGCCCTTGAAAATAAAGGTATCGCCGGCGTTCAGGGAATTGGAGCCAAACAGGTGAATGCCATTTCCTTTGTAGATGGTGGTGTCTTTGGCTTGATTTGTTTTAAGGATGGAGAAATATGCATTGGCTATGGGCATGTCTTTGCTGCCAAAGGGTGCAGTGAGCCTGCAATCAGCCGATACAATACTATCGGGTGTAATAAAGCAATGCACTGCAGGTGCCGGTGCTGAAAGATTTCCCGGGTAGTAGGGAATTTCCTTTACGCATCCGCTTAAAAAGAACATTGCTGCGATATGTAGCCTACGAATTCTCAAAACGTTATTTTGTAGCTGATGTTGGGCAATAGGGGTAACATACTTACCTGGTAAAGCTTTCGGTTGCCCAGTTTATCGAAGCCCGGGTTTATGTAGAAAGGGTTGAAGCGGTTGTATACGTTGAAAACGCCGAATGTCCAGTGACGGGTATATGTTTTGTGCAGTTTTTGCAGGGTAATACTGATATCCAATCGGTGGTTATCTGCGGCCCTGGCATTATTGCGGTTTCCGTAAACGAAAATATCGCGGTAGGGGTCATTGGGTGTGGGTGAGCTGTAAACGGCAACCGGCAGTGTATACGCAAAGCCACTGTTGAATGTCCACGAGGCATTGATGTCTATATTGGGCTTCCAGTGGTAAACGCCCGCCAAATAAACATTGTGTCTTCTGTCATACCTGGCAGGGAAGGTTTGTCCGTTGTTTAAATCTGCAAACCAGCGGTTGTTCCACATCAGGGTGTAGGCTACCCAGCCGTTCAGTTTTCCGGAAGTTTTCTCGGCTAGCATTTCCAGTCCGTATGCTTCGCCATTTCCTGAAGTTACTGCATCTTCCCAGTTTTTGCCTGAGGTAACATAGCCGGCATTGTCTTTATACTCCAGAATATTACTGAAACTGCGGTAAAATAGATCCGAACTGAATGACCATGATGTTTTGCTTTGTGCATAGCCAAGGCTCAGCTGATCGGTCCTGCCCGGCTGGAACTGCCGGTTACTGGGAACCCAGATATCACCTGGAAGTCCCAGGCTCAGGTTGTTCAGCAGGTGAAAAAACTGTCGGTTACGGGTAGCAGAGGCATGCAGGAAGCTGTTTCTTCCTAGTTTATATTTTAGATTGAGCCGGGGTTCGGGCATCACAAAATAGTAGGGTTCGGGCAATTTAAAGCTGCCAAGCCTTAGGCCTGCAGATCCGGACCAGCGCCGATTACCATTATACTGAAACTCGCTGTAGGTAAAATACTCAGGTACATTTGGCCGGGCATCGTTAAAAACAAGATTGCTTTCTGTATTGTTGATGCGGCTGTATTGGTTCCTGTTTCCGGGAATAAACCTGTGATTGGCTATCCCAAATCCATGTTCCCATACCCAACCCGGCTTTATGCGCAGGCGCATTTCCCAGGCTGCTTCCATATCCTGAATGCCGTTTTCCAGTTCGTAGCGGGTGTAATCATCAATATTGGTTAATGGGCTTAACTTACTTTCCCTTTGAAAGGAAAATTCACGGCTGTATTCATAGCTATAGCGTGTAATATGGGCTCTAAGCATCCACTCCAGCCCGGTTCGGGCCTGATAATTCCATTTAATGCCGGCTACACGGTTACCCCACCCTGTTAATTGCTTTTTGCGCTCTTCTGTGCTAATCTCCAACTGTTCATTTTTAGAATATTCACTCAGACCACCAATGTCCTGACCGGCATAGATACCCACACTGATGCGGCTTTTACTGTTAAAACGATGGGTAATCCGCGCATTAATGTCCCCGAAATAATAGATATTGTTGGGATTGATACTGTCACTGAGGTTGATAATGGATGCGGCTTGTGCAGCCAGTAAGTCGATGTAGCTTCTGCGCATGGAAAGCGTGAATGTAGTGCGGTCTTTCCAAATGGGTCCTTCTAAAAAAACACGCCCTGAGAGCAGGCCTACATTGGTAATGCCGCTCAGTTGTTTACGGTTACCCTCCTTGCTTTGTACTGAGATTACACTGCTCATGCGTCCGCCGTAGCGTGCAGGAAAACTTCCTTTCAGCAGCCGTGCAGAGCGCAGGGCATCGTCGTTAAAAACGGAGAACACACCAAAAAGATGGTAACTATTAAAAACAGGTACGTCATCAAGAAGCACAAGGTTTTGATCTGCGGCTCCGCCGCGCACATACATGCCCAGCATGCCTTCGCTTCCGCCCACTACACCGGGCAGCATACTCAATGTGCGCACCACATCCGGTTCTCCGAGCAACTGAGGCATCCAGCCCAGCCGAATGCGGTTCATTTCATGCTGGTCTGTCTGGCCCTGAACAACCGACTGTAAGCCCCGGCCTTTAAGCCCCTGAATCAGCACGGCATCCAATGTTGTGCCATGCTTCAGCATTTCGTACTGGAGGTTGTAATCGCGGTCAATGTTCAGTGTATCAAAAATGGGGAAATACCCGGGATAGGTGATTTGCAATATATGCATTCCGGCAGGAAGCCGCAGGCTGAAGAATCCTGCATCTGAAGTTGTTGTCATGTGGCGGTTTTGCGGGGTTCCCACTACTGCGGCTCCGATAAACTCTCCATTCCCTACAGATAAAATCCTACCTGAAATGCGATAGCCTGCATCCGGGTTTTGGGGAAGCCGTTTTTTCAAAAAAAGCTGTCCATTAATTGCCTCATACCGCAATCCGGCTGTAGCCAGAAAATCATGAAGGGCCTGCGAGGCGCGCACTTGTTGGTAGCTAAAGCTGAATTTTTTATCGGCTGACGGAGCCAGCGCAGCATCATATTGGAAAGGCATTCCAATGCGTTGTTCAAACCCTGAAATGGCTGCCTGAAAAGACACCGATGTCGCGGTGTAGCTTATGGTTTGTGAAAGCCCTCTATCTTGGGCAAACAACCCTTGGATTGCAAGTAAATAAGCACACAGAAGGAATAAGCCTCTCACGAGGTAAAATTAAATAAAAAACAGTGTTGCCGTAATCGTCCCCACTTTACTTTTTTTGGCTGTCGGCGTAGTCAAATACCTTTTTCAGCAGGGCTGTACCCCGTTCTACCGGATTTGCGCGGATGGCATTCTCCTGCTGTTCTATCTCCTGAAACAGGGCATTGCTGGCCTTTTCAGTCACATAGGCATTCAGGTCAGGATTAATATCCTGTTTGATGCCCAGCAGGGTTTTATTCAGCGGCTTGTTAATTTCACGAATAATGGGATTCCAGTATTCGGTAATTTTCACATCGTTAAGCGCTTGCTGAATAACCGGTTTAAAGGCTTGCTGCAGGGCAACTGATGTGGTGTTTTTCAGATACTGGGTTGCTGCGCCGTTGCCACCGCGCAGGATTCCCATGGCATCGGAAAAAGACATATTCATTACAGCATCCTTAAAAATGGGCATGGCTTTTCCCATGGCATTCTCTGCACCGTCGTTCATGGCTTTCACCGCTTTGTCAAGTTGTCCGCCTATAGCGGCATTCAGTACCGCATTGTTGCGTATTTTACTTTCAAGGTCGCGAACTTCCTGAGGCAAAAGAATTTTTCGCACTGCATTTTGAAAAAACGCTCCGGGTTTATTCAGCGAGCCTGTTCCTTTGCTTACGCCGTTTATCAGGGCTTCTTTCAGGCCTGAGGCTACCTCAGACTGAGACGGAACATTGCTTTCCACCGTAGGTAGGTTAATCTGAACCGGCAGCTGGTGTAGGGTATCGCAGGCTGAAATCAAGGCAAGTGCAGCCAGGGAAGGGAAAAGTATGTGCTTTCTCATTTTATAAATGAAGACAAATTTAGTACCAGTTTTCAGAACAGGGTTCTGCTTAGTGGATTTTACCTTCATCCTCCGGAAAAGCTGTACCGGAAGGTTCCCTGAATACCCACCATTTTTGGCCAATGAAGTTTACTACCATACCGACAACGGTGGCCCCTATTACAGCAAGAAATTTATCCAGCTTGATGGTGAAAAACGGCTTTTGCAAGGCTTGTTCCGTGTGCACTATCAGCATCTGAAATTCATTGTTGGGAAGCCATTGCAGGAAAATTTCATTGGAAAGCACGTTCAGCAAACCGCTGATGCTGTAAAGGACTATATAGCGGGTAAAACGCTTGGCATCGCGGTTGTTCTGCCCCCATGTCCAGGTTTTATTCAGGTAGTAATTGAACAGGGTAGAAGATGCTGTACTAATCGATTTGGCGACGAAGGTGGGCATCCAGGGCAGTGTAGTCAACCCATAATAGATGCTCAAATCCAGCCCAAAGCACAATGCACCTACAATTCCAAATTTGGTGAGTTCAATATAGGTTTCGCGTGAAATCAATCAGGATGAGGTTGCTGGGTTAATTTTCCGTTTTCAAAAGTACATTCGGCACCCATGAATAAACAAGTGTTTTTTGGTGTGTGCCCTGCGGGAAAATTAAAAATCAGCGGAATATTGTTCCCCGTCATGTGATGATGGATAATTTCCTCGGCGGTTTTTCCAAAAGGAACCGCATTGTCCTTCATGTCGGTCATGCCGCCGACAATGAGCCCTGCAAGGTTCTTAAGAAGTCCGGCCCGTTTCAGCGCCACCATCATGCGGTCTACATGATAGAGGTACTCATCCAGGTCTTCCAGAAAAAACACACAGTTATCGGTGTCGGGTTGTTCAGGGGTTCCCAGCGCTGCATAGATCAGGCTGAGGTTTCCACCCAGAAGTTTTCCGGAGAATTTTAATTGATTATTTGAATTTTCACATGCTATTTCAATCTTGAGCCTGAATAAAGCATCTTCGGTGCGTTTAATGTTTTCGGCGGTATAGGCATGTTGAATTCCCCAGTGTATGGCCATGGGGCCGTGCAATGTAGGAATTCCCAATTTATTCAAATGCAGGTGCAGGGTGGTGATATCGCTGAAACCAATCAACCATTTGGCACCGAATTTCCAATCAACATCTTCCAGTAATTCCAGCATTTGTACACAGCCATAACCGCCACGGGCGCAGAAAACAGCTTTGATATCGGGGTTTTGCCATGCCTCCCGCAGGTCAGAAGCGCGTTCTTCAGCCGTTCCGGAAAACTGGTGGTGTTGGCCGTACAGGTGTTGACCCTCATGGAGTATGAGGTTCTTTTCTTTGCACCATTGTATAAAGGCCGACATCTCCTGCCTGCTCACCGCCCGGGCAGGGGCAATGAGAGCTACATGATCACCGGGTTTCAGTGGGGTCAGGCTTCCCAATTTTTAATAATTTTTTCGGTTTCGGTAAGTTTCTTAAGCGATTTTTGAATCAGGTCTTTGGCCTCATTCAGGGTGGCTTCCAGATCATCAATCCCGATTTTGCCACTTTCCAGGTCTTTCATGATGATTTCAAGCCGTTTTTTGGCCGCTTCGTAAGAAAAAGTATCGTTAGTTGTCATTGTTGGTTATCAATGCGTGCGAATATCCGTCGGAAAAGCGAATTGCAACTTTATCATTTTCAGAAATTTGTTGACATGAAGTAACTATGTTTCCATTTTTGGATATAAGGGCATAGCCCATTTCCAGTGTTTTGGCGGGTTGCAGCATGTCCAGGTGTTTTTCTGCCTGCAGCAGTTTGTTTTTTTCAGCCTCCAGCAGCCATGATGCCGCGGTTTTAAGCCTGCGTGCCGCATCCTGGGCTTGTTGCTTGCCAGTTTCAAAAAAGCGGTTTGCTGCATTTCCGATTCGGGTTTGTCCATCCTGTAACCAACTCAGAAACGCCAGGTTGTGCTCAGTGATGGCGGCTGCGCAGCGCGTGGGTGTTTTCAGCATGGTGTGGCCTACCACATCTGCCACGCTTATGTTGCGGTCGTGTCCAATGCCGGTAAGCACAGGTTTAGGACAATCCGCAATGGTTTTGGCCAGTTCGTAGTCGTCGAATGCGGTGAGGTCTGTGTTGCTGCCACCCCCGCGCACCATGGCAATTACATCAAATTCAGCGGCGCATGCAACAATGGTATTGAGTTGTTTCAGCAGCTCGCGCGTGGCATTTTGCCCCTGCACCGACGCCGGAAATTCTTCCACGGCGTAGGCAATATTCCAGGTATTTTGCTGCAGTTCTTTCAGAAAATCGCGGCGCCCGTCGCTGCCGGGTGCGGCAATAAGGGCAACCCGTTGCATTACCATGGCTTTGTTCAGCAGTTGGTTGGCCGAAACATAATCACCGTCTTCCAGCCACACCAGGTGTGGCACATCGAAAGCGAGTTTCCGCAATACCTTTTCGCGCTCCTGTTCCATTTTGCCCAGGGTGTAGGCGGTGTCTATGTCCACAATGTTCAGTCGCAGCCCATAACGTTCATGAAACTGTATCTCTACTTCCAGCACTACCTGCAGATTTTGCTCGAAGGTGATACCGGTAACATTTTCAAATTCTTTGATAAGGTTAAAATGTTCACGCCAGATAACGGCACCGGCGGCTGCGGCAATTTCTGAGCCTTGTTTTTCAACCAGGTTAAGAAAGGCATATTGCCGGTTGTGGTAAATTTTCACATCGGTAGTTTCGGCGATAATCCGGAAGGTGTGACCCGAAAACCCGGCTTCCAATGCCCTGCGCACACCGCCCATCAGGTCGGAAAGGTTCATCCAGGGTTTCATAATAAAATGCTGATTGGGAACCTCGACATTCTACCAAAAATAGGGAAAATAAATGAGAATTCCAAATATGCGACTTATTGCGAGATTGTATAATAGAACGTGGCTTTGCTGATTACTGAGGTCATTTCATCATTGCGGGTTTCGTTGTATTTCTCAATAATGGGCAGGCTTGTCTTTTGCTTTAGTTTTTTAAAGGGCATGTTCAAAATACCCTGATGAATAGAAATGGATTTACCCGGTTCGGCCGAACATTGGTGGCGCAGATAGTTTCCTTCAGCAATGGTGTAGGTGGTTAGTCCTGCTGCTGACATGGCTTTTTGCACCGGTATGCCGATAAAAATATTCGTGGGTTTTGAGGCATCGGGGGTTTCTTTTAGAATGATATGGTAGCCACCAGTAATTACGGCTTTCTTTTCGCTGATTGCCTGCATAATTCCAGGGATTTTTTCCTTTAGTTGGGATGGTATTTCAGTATACAGGCAGCTCACTTCTTTGCCCATTAAATATGTATTTTTTAATTCTATTTTATCGGTTATGCTGTGCTCGTCAGCATCAATTATGTCCGGCTGACGGGTTTGCCCCTGAATACTATCCGTTATTGCAGTTTTGTTGGTGGAATCTTTTCCTGAATTATTTTCTGTGCTGGTGGAATTGCACGCCCAAAAAGCCAAAATAATCGCAAGTCCAATAACTATTCTTTTCATTATGTTACAAAATAAGCATGCCTGCTCTACACGGCAAAGTCATTTTTCAATGTGCAGATTCTGTGTAAAAGGCAGGTTTGCGGTTGCGCAATTATGGGTAACTTTGCCTTGTGAAATTTTTCGCAGAAATTGAAATCATGCCCAAAAAAGGATTGCTGGATCCCCAGGGCAAGGCGGTTACGCACAGCATGTCTTCCATAGGCCTCACGCAGGTTAGCGAAGTTCGTGTGGGCAAGTTCATGACCATGGAAATGGAGGCTTCAGACGAAGCAGCAGCTTATGCAGCGGCCGAAACTGCCTGTAAAAAACTGCTCGCCAACCTCATCATGGAGAGCTACCACATCCGCGTAAAAGCGCTCTAATGATTGTTTATAACGTCACCTGCCATATTTCATCGGACATGGAAGCCGAATGGCTTAACTGGATGCGTGCAGAACATTTGCCTGAGGTAATGGCCACAGGTTGTTTTCTGGAGGTGAAAATGATGCGACTGCTCACCCAGGCGGATGATGACGAAGGCATTAATATTGCTGTTCAGTACACGGCGCAAAGCATGGCTGATTATGATCGCTACCGCGACACCCATGCCCCGGCCCTGCAGGATAAAACCCGCGATAAATATGGCGAGCGCGTCCTTGCCTACCGCAGTTTGCTTGAGGTGATTGGGTAGGGGCAGGCTGGTTTTTCAGTATAATTGTTTAATAATTTATTAGGAAAAGGTTTGGCCATC
>Ga0194115_10003877_pt1 | contig 16502 bp, 16 predicted proteins | sample TA2MahsurfametaG_3_FD_148656 | JGI IMG/M metagenome (GOLD analysis project Ga0194115, IMG submission 148656) | Freshwater microbial communities from Lake Tanganyika, Tanzania - TA2015002 Mahale S4 surface | ecosystem: Environmental > Aquatic > Freshwater > Lake | place: Tanzania: Lake...
ACTTGATCGAGAAGAAAGGAATGGGAGCTGCCGAAGATTCGTCGGCCAAGGCGTCCTTCCACCAGCGATCATTTTCCTTGAATCCAGAGGAACTTGGGAGCAAAGGCAAGATCGCAGCGACCGACAAGACAGCCACAATCATGACTACGACTGAGGCTTCACCTTCTCAGTCGTCCTTTGGTCGACAGTCGACCAGGTCTAAAGAACGGATCAGTGCCAGTGACGAGAGGAAATTGACGCTCAAGGAAGATTTACCAGCAAGAAGATCATCCTTCCCATGCTCAGCGCCCGTAGATCGATGGGCAAATGCATCTCCCAAGACAGTCAATTCGGAAGACTCGTTCCTATTGACTCCCAAGCGCAAGAAGAGTAGGACCAAGCGGACTCCCAAGAGACCCCATAAGGCGTCTTCGTTAGACGCAAAGGCGATCGCGAGCATTCTTGAGAGCGAGACACCATTGCTTATTTCCAAGTTGCCCTCAGAAGACGATGTGCCAGCACGAAGAGCGTCAGAAGGAGAGGCTCCGTCGCTGAATGAACGGCCAGCTGTATCTCCAACGCTCAGCAGCTCGAAGGACTTGTCTCCATCATCGCCTATCCGTGAGCAGAGCATGACCAAGACTACTCCGAAGAAGATTCAGAAGGCTGCTTCGTTCGATCAAACGGCGAACGTCAGCATGCTTCAGAGGGAAACGTTGCGTTCACTATCTCCTGTTCCAAAGGTGGCATCCCGAGGGGATGCGCAAACCCCAACATCGCCCTCCCCACGATGTGCATCGTTGGATCGATGGATAATGGCATCTTCGAAAACTTTATATTCAGACGACTGGTCCCTGTTGGCTCCACAGTCCGAAAAGAGTACGACAGAGATCGTGAACAAGGAAAAAACCAGAACACTCCGTAGGACAACTTCGTTAGACCCGACAGCGATTGCGAGCATCCATCAGAGAGGTACAGCGCTTTCATCGAAGTCAAGATCGTCCTCCCGACGATCTACGTCCCTGAATCGACGGGCAACGACTACCAGCTGCGCCGAAGACGGGTTATTATTGTCTCCGATCAACAAGAAAAGTAAATCCAAACGTACTCCGATGAAGCTACAAAGGGCCTCTTCCTTGGATCCCATAATATGCGCAACACCGAGGCCATTGAAACGAACTGCCTCGTTGAATCAATCGGTTCTACATAGCAAGCTCAAGGTTGAAGAACCCTTGATTCTCAAGCGCCGCGACTCTTCCATAATCAAGGAACGGGGCTGTGGTGTTCCGTCGATGATACCACCTCCCAAGACCTCGATTGGCTCACCTCCATCACCCATGCACAAGTTTCCCAAAGATTCTCCTTGTAAGAAACAAAGGCAACTCCTTGCGAGTCCTGATAGTGTCATCAGCGGAGAGTCCAAAAAACACACTCAGATTCGTATCAAGAAACAACTCCGACGTGGGTCTACCAGCAAACGTCTGCCCTTTGAGATTGAAATGGATCGAGAAGATTCCATCATCATGTCCACAGATTTTGATGAATCCGAAATGAATGATATTGTTTCACCACTTGTATCGATGAGTGGCGGTTCTAGTAATAACGGCAGTAGTCGCAGGCGGCTATCCCTGCCTGCGTTTACCACCCTTTCGACGCCCGTCCCCTTTGGAATGGGGGGTGATCACAATACCTTCTACCAGAGGACACCAATCGGCGTCGAGACAGAACGGAGTTCACTCCTCTTGTCGTCGATGGACAAAAATCACAACGAGGAGGAGGGTACTGACGATTTCAAACCCATGGAGGAACCGGAAGGGGAGAATCGATTGTCCTCTATCGGTTCACGTGAGGATATCTGTACTGTCCCAAAGTCTGGGCCCTATCTTGTTGATATGCATGCTTTCAAGGGGGTGGAAGTCATGCCCGGGCAGGACTATGCTTCTCCTTACAAACCAAATGGACAGGATACGCGAGTTATGGACCTCAATGAAAGCGAAAGGCAAGACTTCATTACACAGGCCATGCCAATGGGTGGTAAGTCTACCACATCGGCCTTCTTCTCACCAACACTAACAACAACAGCGACAACCACCATGGCCTTAGCGGAGGCGACACCGACCATCGTGCTAGACCCGGAGGCAAGTCGCGAAGCCTATGCGATCGCAAGAGTGACCGCTGCCGTCCCCACGTGCACCGATGGAACAGGACACAAACTCGGAGAACATCTTACGACGTAACTCCACTGCGGTTGCTTAGAATGCAGTAGATTATAGTGTTCTCACTGTGCACGCAAAAATAAATCATCATCCCCGGGGGAAATTAACACACAAAGAAATGAACTTGTTCGATACACTCCTAGGCGGAAAAGTAGTATTCACCCAGCTAAAGTAAATAGAACTCTGTACCTCGGTTGGTGGACTACGACAGTAAACACCATATCAGGACTAGGATCGCAAATGGTAAAAACTGACACAATATCGCCCCCAGGCTCACAAACTTGGCCCGGAAAAAGATGAGAAAGCATAACTTGACCATATTCCACTTTGAGATTTTGCAGGTATTGGCTGTCATTGGTAGATCCATACGATTCAACGCCGTGCAAACATGGGAATGACAATTGTCGCAACAGATATTATGTACCCGAGTCTCGTAGATCCGTCGTGCTTCGTGTAAAGCTTCATCCCATGCCTCGGCACCGCCTGCTGGTAGACTTCCAACATTTGGCGTCACTACCTTGAGATACCGTGTGGGCGGTCCGAATGCCATACGACCATCCGTTCCGACATAGTAACTTCCTTCAAAGTCATGTGCAATCCCCCGAGAATCAGCGATACCGGTATGACCGATAAAGGGCAAAAAGAGTGTAATGGGCCATAGGGGTGACCACAAGATGCAAAAGGAAAGATCAGGGTCTGTCGTCGTGAGACCTTGATGATTCGACGACGACATGTATGGCGTGACAGTGAGAAAGAATGGGGAAAACGTAGGGCGTCGTGGCTGTGGTAGGTACTATTCAGGTCGTTGTGACTATTGAGAGAGGTCGGGCAAAGGCAACAACACTTACAGTCAGACCTGGGAGGCAAAACACCCGATGGCCGATGCGCGATGGGGGAAGACGCTAGTAGAGTCGTGAGAGCCAAGGGGCTCGTTTGTTCCGCACAAGCAGGAGCTCAATGGCACCCTGATCGGTGTAACTTAATTCAATGCGGCACGGTACATCAAGCTTGAAGAGGGTACCAGGTTTGGTTCGGGCGGTGAAGTCGGCTTCGACTTTTCACGTTATTCCACGCGATCTGATACGATCCAAGATTCTGGAGGGAATTCTGCTCGGACATTTACAGGATAGCTCGTAGACCTCGCATTGATCCCCCATGCCGACAAGACAATGTGATATGTAGATGGCAAGGACAATCCTTTCCATCATCTGGTATAGCATTACACTCTAATGCTGTTATTCCGTACAAGCGACGCTCCTGTTCCACCAGGCATCATCATCTTGGGGATGCATCCCCGATTGTGATAGGGGAAAAGAGGATTTTCTTCCTTTTTATGGATCTCCTTCACATTTGGTTGGGCGGGAAAAGACTCGTCTTCACAGTCACAACAAGTTGTATCGTCTGAAAAACACTAGAAGAATCACCATCATTGGTTTGCTATTCGGACAGAACATAATTCCAGTTACTTCATCATCTACTATTCATATTTTTTCTTGAGCATTTACCAACACCCATGAACGTATCAGGAATCAAGCCTCGACCTCCTCCTCCCTCCTCTTAGGGACCATGTCTGTCCAGGAAGTCAGTGTCAAGGTATTTCGTGAAGGGATACATTGCCTACAAACGAACGTCATACACGGAAGGATCTTCCGAATCCACTTGAGAATCAAAGTCGACAGTATCTTCATCGATTTGGGTCAGTGGTTGCTTTCGGACGAATCCTTGGAGTCTATGGGTAATGGGAGCATGTCCTTCACCAACACCGATATCAATAGCAGACGTTCCAATACCACGACTGTCAACGGATCCATCACAGCCATTCTGCAATTTGTGCATAGTTTCTTGGGAGATTCGGATATTGAAGCGTTGGCCATTTACGGTTATTTCCGCTGGAAGTCCCCTTTGTATGTCTCCGAGGGACCAAGGGTGATTTTTGTCGGATAGTCCCTGATTGGCTACGATATTGACCTCCCGACCACTCACAGCTTCGATACGTTCTCCAAAGAGACCACCTCCCACCACAGGTGTACTCCTCATCTTTTGGCGGACACGTCGTCGTCGGGGTTTGGACTCGGTTTTCTCTCCCTCTTGTTCTTCCTTTTTATGGAGAGCGTCGCGACCTTGTTGAGTTTCGTCTACCACAGTCTCTTCGCCTAACGCCTTCTGAGGGTTTCCATTCCCCCCTCCCGTTAGTTCCGCAATTGATTTTTGTCTTGTGGCTGACGTCTGGATCTCCTGCTTTCGCTCCAAGATCGAAGTGGCTTCATTTAGAAGCCTTTGTGAAAGGTTAACCCTTCCTTTTTCGTCGACCCGTTCTCGAATACACTGGACTACACCAGGATACCATCTTTGTACATTTACTTTGGAAGTTTGAGGCTGATCAATCACTTCCTCAATTCCTGTCTTCACGGTCTCGAGAAGTACATTCTCTGCCTCCATGGGATCTTCCGAGATATTTTGTGACTCCAGCTGACTTCGCGCGTATACCTCATTGAAAAGCGTAGTATGAACGCCACGAGGACTCCAAGCTCTATGATCGATAACCTCAAGTCCCAACTTGTGACCAAAGAAAGGAGTGAGATCCGACTTTCAATGCCGTCTTGGTTTCTTTATCACGCGGATCGACATACCTTTCCCATCTTCTCCATGATCGATGGTAACAAGCCCCACTTTGACTCTGATTGGGTCTGGATGCATAGAAATACCGTAGGTTGTTCTTGATACCCTCAACAAGAGCTGCTTCAAAATCATGTTCCAAGGTTTAGGTTCTTGCATTTTCTTCTTCAGCGGCTCGCTGTACAGCTTCCAGATTTTTCTGGCTAAAGTAGGAAATGGTAAATCGAAGTAGAAAGGGTGGGAAGATGGTCGACAGTAATACGGCGAGGACGACACTAGCGTACAAATCTGGATCGATGAGGCCCCCATTAACGGCGAATACGGCAATGACGAAGGCAAACTCTCCCTCCGATGCCATCGAGAATCCAGTCACCAGACAATCCCTGAGATGATTTCCACGGAATCTCCCTCCCGTAGTAAAATTCGGGACCATCAAGCCGACAGCAAGCTTTCCCATCAGGGCGATTGTGTAGACGAACCCCCGCCAGATGATGGTAGGATCCGAAAAATGCCTGATGGGGACTTGGAAACCGATACTTGCTGCAAAGAAAATCCGCATGAACCATTGTAGGACACGCTTGAATTGATGAACAAAGACGTGATGCAGTCCACTCGACCCGCAAAAGGTGAGGCCAGCAACGGAGGATCCCATGAGATAACTCGCCCTCGCATAGTACGTCGCAGGCATGGGAATCAAGACGAGTAGGAACATGATTACCATCTCGACTCGATCATGGTGTTCCACCTTGAAACGAACCAATACACGTTTAGCGATCAAATTAGGCAAAATAAAGACTGCGATATACCCTCCGATAATCAAGAAGGCTAGGGCACTGACAATCGGAATCATAACCTTGAATACGGTGATTTCGCCTTCAAGGGCTTTCAATTGAGATAATATCACAAGGGCATTCATATCATCAATCACTGCAGCAGATACGATCATCTGTCCAACGGGTCTACGCCGGACAACACAATCAACACCAAAAAATTGTCAGCTTCCATCCTCCAAGAACCTAGTAGGCTGGCGTGGAAGTGCACAAGAAAACTCGACCCTCTGACTTACGTGTTCAGGATACCTCCACCTCGTAAAACGTTAAGTGCAATACCCAAGGAGGTGGGTCCAAAGACTGCACCGGATGCAATAATGCCAATAGTGTCCGTGATGTTTAGCATCCAGCTGATGAGCATCGCCAAACCGATCGGTAAGATACTTCCGACGAATGCAATCAAGCATCCTCTGGTACCGATCAGCTTGAGTGTACTCAAGTCAATATCAATACCGGCTTCAATGACCAACAACACAAGCCTATATATATAGTAATGCAACCAATTGTGTGAGAGAAAGGTTTGACCCAAGCTTGGTCAGTTATTCTTTCTTCAAACCTCAAAAAATCAATCCCCCTTTTGGCGAAGAAGAAAGAGAAAAGAGGGAAATCGGTTGAACCTTCGAACTTACCCGAGTTCACCAAACATCACCCATGCTTCGGGGTAGGGGACGAAATTTTCCAATATAGTTGGACCCAACACGATTCCACAAATGATCTCTCCCACCAAGCTTGGCATACCAAATACACGTTTCGCGATCTGTCCGAAGACGTAAATGGATGTCAAAAACACAACCGTACCATAAAGATCTTCATAGGTGATATGTACTCCAAACTCTGAATGTCCTCCTCCTCCCCCTCCTCCCAGCACCCGGAAAATGTCAAGGACGGAGGATTCCAGTGGGTATGGCATGAGGGGGTTCTTCCTGTGTCTCTGTATCAGTGAGTGAGTGAGTGAGTGAGTGAGTCAATGAATGAGTCAATGAATGAATCAATGAATGAATCAATTACTGTGAATGAAAGTGGCGAAGACCGTGATCTGCCATTTCAGGTATCGTGGGTGACAGCCGAAAATCGTATCGTATGATCTGCAAGCACCAAACGCCAGATCGGGGAGAAGCTGTATAGCCGCCGCGCCTTGTGACGCTGAGAATTGTAACTTGGAACGAAAGGACAAGAAACGCTTCTTCACATTTTCTTGTTTTGGGATTGCCAGACGTGGATCCGTATGTGGTGTGCGTGTGTTGTTTCCGTGTCTGTGTGTCTTTTTGGACCCTGTCGAAAAATCGCCGCCTCTATTGTTTGCATGATACATACCTGGTGCACCTGGTGCACATACATACCCCTTAGACCACCTGGAACAAACGGACGGGAACACTGAGCCTGACACCGTACAGTAGTGACCCCCTTTTCCAAGGAAATCGCATTCAAAAATTCCCTTTGTAGAAGGGTCAAGATAAAAGGGGTAAGATGGACCATCTTTCCCGCCACACACAAAAACCGACGTCAAGTTTCGTTTGTTGCGTCTCCCACACCAGCAATTACCCTGTGCTCTACACCTTTCTACCCCATCGACGGACGACGGCGACGACGATTCACATGAAACAAAGAGAAACGAGAAGAAGAAGAACAAGTGCGACCCGCCAGTGGAGAGGTTATAGAGGTGCTGTCTGTTGCCGTTATTTCTTTCTTGCTTTATTTCTATTGTTCGTTTCTGGATGTGGTGGTGTCCCATCAAACTCCGAAGAATTGGTTCCAGTTTTCATTTTCAATCGTCGTCGTCGTCATCATCATCATACCAGTACTACTTGGTAGTCTATAATGATCCCATCGTCTTCAGAACGACAACAAGAACATCATCATCATCATCATTATGCCATCGACATCGACATTATTTTCGATTCTCGCAGCTAGTCAGGCGGCATCCTGACCTCACAGCAGTCCGCAGATCATTCACATCATCGTCATCATCATCCGACAAAAATATTGAGGATGATGAAGATGATGATGATGTTCGACGAACAAAACTATCCAACAACAAAAATGTTGAGACTTCCAACAATCCCAGTAGAATAATGTATTGCTATCCTCCTCCCAGTCATGAGGGTGCTCATACTACGACGACTCATGCATCCACTATGACTACGACTACGACGACGGGAGAAATTCCTCCTCCCCCCCCCTTATCACGACCCATCGTCAGGGAGAGTATCCGTTCTGCCTTAGTGGGGGTAGATGATCGGACAAGGGATACAGGAATGAGTCTTGTATTTTTAGGTACATCTGCTGGATTACCAAGTCGTAATCGGAATCCGAGTAGTACTCTCATCCGTTTAGGTGGACGGGAGAATATCCTTATCGATGTCGGTGAGGGGACACAAAGACAACTCATGTTTACAAGTGCGAAATTGACAAAAATTTCAAGAATCTTAATCACCCATTTACATGGTGATCACATCTTTGGATTGCCAGGATTATTGTTAGGATTACAACATGCCTATCAATTACAACAACAGGGAAAGACATCATCCGACCACGATGACGACGACGGTCCAACGTCTTCTTCTACTACTCTACCATCATCATCTTCAAATCAATCTTCGCCTCCTTCACAACAAGAACAACGAGTTGTCAAACTCTATGGTCCACCGGGGCTGTACAATTATATTGCCTCGAATATTATCTTTAGTTGTACCCTATTCCATTCGGTCCATATTGAAGTGACGGAGTTGGTCGGAGGACGAGTCCGTCGGATCCATGGTGGTCGGGAGGTACGGAATCCCTTTGAGGTGAATTATCCAGAATTTAATTTTGGAAAAATTAGTCGACGTTTCCTCCCCTGTGGACCAGATGGAATATGGACGATTGAAGATCTACCACCCCATCTAACTCGTGAGGATATTTTATCTCCTACTAAACCCAGTTCGACGCCACAGCAACAACGGCGGAAACCCCCCTCCTCACGATCGAAATTGACAGGTGAAAAAGGGAGGTGTCGTATTCAAGCAGCGGAAGTCGATCATTTAAGTGGCGTCGTTACCTTTGGTTATTCGATTGAGGAAGAGGACCCACCTCGGAATATAGATGCTATCAAGGCCAAGGCCTTGGGTGTTTCCCCCGTCGGACGGAAATATAATCTATTAAAGGCAGGATTCTCAGTTTGGACGGATGATGGTAGTCGTGAGGTACAACCAAATGAAGTCTTGATTGAGACTCGAAAACGAAGTCGACGAAAGGTTGCTGTGGTGGGTGATAATCGAGGTTGGACTGCCGCTATGAAAGCAGTCGCAAAGAATTCAGATCTACTCGTCCATGAGGCTACCCTCACAGAAAAGGATACAGGTTGGAGGGTACGTCACCAAAAAAAAATTCATTTCAACCTCCCCACAAGGGTTCATATAGAAATACCTACAGGGCAATCCAACATGTTTGTCGAGTGTTCACATGGAATCTTTCGTCATCTCACCTCATTTTTTTCCTTTTTCATGTATTTCCTCTTTTTTTTTCATATGATGAAAGAAACGTGGACATTCGACTGCGAAAATGGCAGGACAGATGAGTGGAGAAGTAAATGCTCAACTCTTGGTCTTAAATCACATTAGTCCAAAGACGGATTATGTTGGTGATGATGGAATACAGACACTTATTCAGGATGCTCAAGAGGGTTCCAATGGTAAATCAGACGTCTTGGCAGCACATGACTTTATGGAAATTGTAATTCCTTGGACTGGATTCCATAATACTACGACTACTACTACTGAGTTGACGACTGTCGGTACGAATGAGGAACAACTGAATAACATCAACAACATCCAAAACGATGATGATGATGACCATGACAGCACATCATCTGCTACGAACACCAGGACGGAACGATCAGGGTCTAAAGGTAATGACGACAAACCTTTGCCTCCTCCAAGAGAAGTTCTACAAAATTGGTTTGGTGAACCAAAATAAATAAGAAAAATGCTAAATACTGAGGCTGATCGCTACAACATGTAGAACGAGTCTGCTGAATCCCATTGTATAGCGCGAAAGTCATGTATGCGTGGAAATTTTAGCGAACCAAGGTTTCTTCTATTTTTCATTCAAGCTTGGTTGACTGGATTATGTGGTTTGTTTTTTTCTTCGGGTCTTTGGATACGGTATCTTGACCTTCCTCCAAAACAAGTCTGTCTTGTCTTTCTTTCTTCAACTATGATTTACAGTTCACCACGTTTCTCCATTTTTTTGGCCTTGTGTCGAAGACTTTTCATTAAAGAATATTTGACAACGACAGGTTGTTGTTGTGCTGGATCCTCATCTTCTTCGACAAAGTCGTAGTCGTCACCACCATAATCATCGTCATAGTTGTCATTTTCATCATAAACATCATGGATCCAGTCATATCCTTGACTATAGGAAATATCTTCCTCATCATCCTCTTCATCATCTTCCCCATTCATGTAATTTGAAGTTGGTTTGGATGTTAATGAAATTTCTTTCCCCTGTTCCATTTTGGTATTCAACTCGGCGACGCCAACCTCACATGCTTCCATAATAATACGCCACATTTCCTTAATCCCATGTCCTGTCACACTACTTACAGTAAAGGGTTGACCATCGGGTAAACCTAATCCCTCTTGAATGGTCAGCAATGCTTCTTCCAATTGTATTTTCGATACCTTATCGACCTTCGTCGCAACGACGATGATCGGGACACCCATATCATATAGAGCCGCCAATACAGCACGATCATCGTCACTAGGGACCCGTCGAATATCGACTAATAATATCCCCAACATAAGTTCCTTCCTCTTACCGAGATAGTGTTCTGCCGTTTCTTGGACGGAATCTTTTTTTTCCTTACTTAATTTGGCATAACCAAATCCAGGTAAATCGACGAAACCCAATAATGGTTTATTATTTCGGAACATCCCATATAAATTGACAGAGGACGTTGCACCCGGTGTCTTCCCCACCTTGGCCATGGGTGAATTGACTAATCGATTTAATAAACTTGATTTCCCCACATTCGATCGGCCAAGGAAGGCTACCTCGGGTGTCCCCAATCGAGGTGGTAATTGCTTGTTCAAATAGGCACCAATAAAATCAATCTCATCTTGGGCAGATTGTGAAAAACGTTTCCATCCCAATAATGCCTTATCTTCGGTAGAAAGAAATGTATTCGCGACTTTATAATCCACATCTTCTTTTACATTATGTATCCCCTCTGTCTGAGCGAGTTCTCTTCGTTTCTTTTCCGCCTGTATATTCTTTGCCATATCCTTCTTACTAATGACCTGCCAGGGAGGAGAATTGGATTGCGATGACGATTGTTTCCTGTTTTTCTGATTGAATTGTACTGCTCGGGATGCCGTTGTCATCGACGTCGTTGTCGTCTTCGATTTGGGAGTATTGAGTCCACTACTACTACCGTCAGTACTGGAAGATGAGCCTTTTTTGGATGGACGACCATCCCTGGGAGTGGTCGGATTTCGTTTCTTTTTGTTTGGACCCTTTCCGTTCGCTGTGGAACTACCACTTCCACCAAATCTTCCTGCGTTTAGCGCAGTAGTACTACTCCTAACACTACTCATCGTCCGCGAGAGGATGGTCGTCGTTCCAATTGTTGAGGATATTTGTTGTCGTGAAACCATGATTGTCGGAACTACCATCCATGATGAGACAGTCAAGAAGGCAAAGATCTGAAGAAAGAACAAAATCACTAGGACCATCGTAGTCGGATTCTTTCGTATTCTTCTCGCCATTTTTTAATGTAGTTTTTAGATGCAGTGAGTCAATGGAAGGGCGGATATTTCTTCGGTGGGCAAGACCAGAAGTTGACAGTGATTTAAAGCAATTGCTGTTACAACAGTACTTGTTTGAAGTTTGATAGGCACCAAACGGAGTTACGAACACTTGACATCATCCCATAAGTCGAACCGCATGAACCACCGCACCCCATCACATCCATCATCATTCTTTTGCTCGGTCTTGCCGTCGCTCGAAAAATGAGTGGCTCGTGCGGAACCTGAAACGATGTCGTTTTTCAATAAGTAAAATGTATATGCCCGAACCAAAAGTGACAGTATTGCAATATTTAAATGTCTGAGGACGTTCTTATATCAAGTACCATCTGGAAAATGTCATGAGGTGCAAATGAAAACTTGTAAAAATGACGTTCTCCGTTGTCGTCGTCTTTTGTCGTCACCAACGGTTCTCGAGTGCAATGTTCCAACCGCGTCAGGGGTCGGGTTGTGGTGGCCGATGGACCATGGGTTCGTCAGTTATTTAACAACCAGGTTTTCTCTCCCTTTCTTTGCCCGTTGTTGTTACAAAAAACGGCGTGACGAGGTGAGAGGTGTGGCAAGCCTGGGGGGGGGTTCCTTGTCTCCCGCCGGCGAGAGAGAGAGAGCTTCATTCACAGTCGATCCTACTCCAGTGCGGTGCCGACATCCCTCGACTTTCTGTCTCGTCGACCTTCTCTCTCTCTCGCTGCTGTGTTTAGTCAGCGGAAAAGAGAAAGAACTCATCTCAACGAGGAAAATCCCCCCACAACCAAAAAGAGAAAGACGCAAGAAAAAATATGCGTCTAACGAACCTAGCCTTGATTGCTTGGAATATTTTGTTGTTGTTGGAACCTTCGATTGCCTTCCTTGCTACTCCACCGAGTCGTATTACTGCTACTACTGCTACGACGACAAGAAAGACGACGAGTACTACTACGAATCCAGTCATCATGACGAGGAAGGTTCCACCCTCATCGAAGAGTCCTGTCAGTGTCGTCGTATCCATGTCCGTCGATGACAATGTGGGCGTCCCGACAGAACCAGCAGCACGTGTCGAACCTGGATCTCATGAGGAACTCATGTATATCCTTGGTGTGAATCTAGCACGGCAATTGGGTGATATCCGTCCATTAGTCAATGATGGACAGGAACTTGCCAATGTCGCCAAGGGACTTTTGGATACCGTCGTCGGACGGTTAGATGAAGAAGGACAACGAAGGTTGTTATCAGCACGTGGAAGAGAATTAGATGATTTGATCGTCTCTCGAGTGTAAGTTTTTGTAATCGGTGTATATATATGTGTGTGTGTCGGTGTGTAAAGAGAGAAGAAAAGGAAGACAGAGGACTTTGCCATTGTCTCACACAATGTTTGATTCTTTGTTTGTCGCACTATTTTCCGTTTTTCTTTTCAGAAACGTACTTCGAGAAAAGTTGGAAGTTCGTGGACGTGAAATGTTAAAGAATATGGCAGCAACAGAGGGCGTCCAGACTCTGAATAGTGGTGTCCTTGTTCATGTTTTGGAACATGGTCCAGATGGTCCCGGACAGGGCATCCGTCCGAGTAAGACAAGTGTCGTCCAGATTCATTACCATGGGACCCTATCGGATGGGACTGTCTTTGATTCGACTCTAGGTGCGGAACCGATGAATTTCCCCCTTGCACAAGTCGTCCCAGGTTGGAGAGAGGGTGTCCTAGCTATGCATGAGGGGGAGACTGCCATGTTGGGGATCCCCCCCGAACAGGCCTATGGTATGGAGGGTACGCCCGATGGTCGTATCCCCGGTGGAGCGACACTCTTCTTCAAGGTCCAATTGATCAAGGTCCTGACCGCACAAGTCGGTGGGAGTGGCCTTGTCGGTTCCGATGGCAAAGCTCTGCGGAAGGATCGTGGAAATAGTGGTCTCATCTACTAGACAAATGACGGCGACAACCACCACAATGACAATGACTGATGATCGACAAACACCAAATAAGAAAAAGTTTATGACAATGGCTAGAGGAGTGAATATATTTTTATATACGTGGTACATATAAAGTACGTGTGTAGTTCCAAAACTCAAAAATTCCTTCTACTATGTTGGGAGCTCTAGCTACGGTATATATACTAGTATTGGGAGAAGAATCATTCTGTCAAACTGCAGGGTAAAAAAGTGGAAAAAGTAGAGCAGTCCCAAAATATTCAACCAGCTTTCATTGTATCACTTCTTCGACGAGTAAAGAACAAAGAGAATGAGTTTTGTCTATATCGTCCACTGAAAATCTTTATCCTTCATCCACGTGGCATTTCCGATGTCGGGTACATAGCTACGTGCATATAACGGTAGTCAACATATATCTATACATATATACCTCCGTACAACAAGTTACACGTGCGCAATTACGACTCTGAAAATACAAACGAACGTTTGGTTGTTACAGTTAAAAATGGGATGGAGCGAATTAGAATTCGGGCTTCGTTGGGATGATGTGTTTTTACTTATGGGGATGCGAGAGTTCGAGAGCGAAACACGACCACGTCTGTACGGCGCCGGGCAACGTTACAAAGAGTTTTCGCCGTATGACGCGAAAGACGAAGGAAACTCGTGTGTCGTATCGTATGTATACACGGCAGCAGGCCCCCGCGCCCCTGTCCGTTTCCTACTTCCCGTCATCATAAAAAACAGCGAGGAGCCTCTCTCTCCTCGCTAGGACCCTTTCCCTTTCATCTCGTTTCTTTTCTTTCTTTACCCATCAGGGCTCATTTCGTCCCTGTTTATTTACCTTATCACCTTTTTATCTTCACAATGTACGTTTTGATTTTTTGATTTGAGTGGAAATGATTTTGAATTCGGAGACATTAGTTGTAGGGCCGTAGATGGGTTCCACTGCACCACGGTACCGTACGGTTGGATTGTACCGGGTTCCACGTAGAAATCTACGCGAAACGGTACACGCGTTGTTTTGGACGTGAGCGAGAGTGTATACCCGTCGATTTTCTTCGAAACGTGAACGCTGACCGTTTCGGGGCTGTCTGCTTCTTGCTTTCCTTTAGATTGCAGCTTAGGTCATAGTCTGTAGAGGAGGCTCGTTGCTTCGTTTACTCCTTCTGGAGTCTACGACACATCGAACGCGCGTCAGGTGACTACCTTTTTCCTGGTTGTTTGTTGTTGTTGTTATTTTTCAAAACAACAAGTCTTTTGGGCTGTTTGGGACATTCCACGATAGCCTTCCCAATTCATCGACATCGGAAAAAATCTCCTAAAGTGGTAAATATCGTCACTCCAACCAAGGCGCCGATTGGCGACCAAAAGACGATGGCAACTACACAGACAATGTCCCGCCCTGCCCCTCCAACGCATGCGGCTGGAGGTAAACCGCAGCCTTCGATGCTAAAGAAACCTCCTCCACCGCCCCCGTCTTCATCATTACCTAGAAAAAATCCTCCACCACCACCCACACAGGCCGTCAGGCCTCCACCTCCACCACCACCTTTGAAGCGTCCTCTTTCAACGACTAATGATGCTTCGGCGAAAAAGCCACGTCTGGAATCCAAAGTCTCCATTCGAGCCCCTGTTGTCATGCGAGATGTTGATGTTTTTGAAAAGAAACACAAGGTCGGCGAAGGAACTTACGGAAGTGTCTTTGTGGCACGTGACCGTAAATCCAACGAAATTGTCGCCCTGAAACGCATCAACACGAAGCAAGAAGAAAATGGGTTCCCTATCACTGCTCTCCGAGAAGTCAAGATTCTGAAAGCGTTGCATCACCCAAATATTGTCAACCTGAAAGAGATTGTGACTTCGAAGGGTGCGTATCCTCGTCTTCGTACTGGCATCACTCGTTCGTCCGTGGGACAATTTCTCCGTCCATATGTTTACTTGTTGCCTGCTCGGAAGACAACTTGGCGGACTCTCAGTTTCACGCATCGTTCCATTCTTCCCACGATCGATGACGTAGTTCAAACCGCCGATAGGAAGCCACACGGTTACTATCAAAGATCGTTCGCTCGCAATGGTGCGATCTTTACACGACCGACGTGACAGCTCCGTTTTGTAACTTGATCTTCATTCATCCAAGAAATCGTACTCGTTGCGTGCCTTCTTTCTGTCAAAACATCACTGACAATTTCTGCGTCATCTCTTGCCGATTGTGGATTTGCTTCATGCAACACAGAGCAAGGTGAACTACCAAAGGATGTCTTTATGGTCTTTGAGTACATGGAGTACGATCTGACCGGTCTCCTCGAGACACCAGAGATCCGGTTGACGCAGGACCATGTCAAGTCTTGGTCACAACAGCTCTTGTACGGGTGCCACTACATGCACACGAACAAGGTCATTCATCGCGATCTCAAGGCTTCGAATCTGTTGGTTAATAGACGAGGAGAACTCAAGATCGCCGATTGGGGACTAGCCCGCAGCTGGAACTCTGATATGAAGCGATTAACGAACAAGGTTATCACGTTGTGGTACCGACCTCCAGAGCTGCTTCTTGGGTGTTTTGAATACACTACCAAGATTGACATGTGGAGCGTTGGGTGTATTGTTGCCGAGATGTTTCGTCGTTCGGGGTTCCTCAAGGGAACGACTGAGGCTCTGCAGCTTGACTTGATCTTTCGTACGTGCGGTCATCCTACGGAAGAATTCTGTCATGACGGCAAACAGTGCAACCGGGCGCTGTGGGAGAAACATACGCCCGGTCCCACCGAGAAGCGTCTACCAAATCGACTTGCGGAAGCTCTACGAGCGAATCTTCCACATCCAAAATGGATGACGGATGAGGCAGTAAAGTTAATCTCCAAGCTAATGGAGATGAATCCCGATCGCCGGTGGTCTGCTTTGGAAGCGCTCGACGCAGAATACTTTTTCGAGAATCCTATCGTCAAACCTGCCAAGGACCTCATGATGAACTTCTCGGTCACGACTGTCCACGAGATGGACTGCCGCAGGAAGTATGAGGAAAAATTGGCCGAACACAAGGCGAAGATGCAAATGATGGCTGCTAATAGCGGCGCTCGGGCAAACTAAGGAATACATCTATCTAGCCTGCGCTACAGTCAGCTACAATCCAAAAGAAACAATTGATTCACATCACTCCCCCCCCAAATCCCCCC
>Ga0194115_10003879_pt1 | contig 16499 bp, 11 predicted proteins | sample TA2MahsurfametaG_3_FD_148656 | JGI IMG/M metagenome (GOLD analysis project Ga0194115, IMG submission 148656) | Freshwater microbial communities from Lake Tanganyika, Tanzania - TA2015002 Mahale S4 surface | ecosystem: Environmental > Aquatic > Freshwater > Lake | place: Tanzania: Lake...
GTGAATTATCATCCAGAATGCGACAAGAAAAGCGTGAAAGGATAAACCTTGACATGACAGAGGATGCGAACCTCAAGGCCGAATCGCATCCTGACTTACCGAACAATGATGAACCCATCACATCCATAATTTTCCTTTGGCGTGGGATGGTGATTCAACTATTGGTCATTGTACCGGTGGCATTATGGTGGCTCTCAGGGGTTGAGAATACACTTGTGTACCTCGGACAGGCACGGACATTATCGGCAATGACTCAAGACTATCTACGAGTCCTGGCTCCAGGGTTGATGGCGTATTCCATCGGGTGGACGTAAGTACAGTCGTTGGTCGGACCTATTGATGCCAGGCAACGTTTTGGTACCCTCACTCAACGCTCATGTAGTTTAACAACGTGGTTGCAGTCGATAGGTATGGCAGATATACCCGCCAAGGCTTCTGTCCTTGGTCTGCTGTTGCATCTACCCTTCAATTGGTTCTTCGTCTACTTTCTCAAATGGGGATATCTTGGTTGTGGAGCTGCAACCGTCTGTTTCTACTCTATTCAGCCGATCTTCATGATAATTTATCTTTGCTTGTATGGACATGGACGGACTCGACTTTTGAAATCCTCTGGTGGTGTAGCGATTGGAAGAACTATGTTGACCTTTCGAAACGAGTTTTGGTTGGCCATATCGTCCTGGCGTGGATACATACAGTACCTGTCACTGGCACTCCCTGGAATCATCATTATTTCGGAATGGGTAGCATCTGAAACAGTGATCTTCTTCTCGGGGCAACTAATACCAGATCCAGACATTGCCCTTGGAGGGATGACGATCAACCAGTCCATTAACTCCTTTTGTTTCATGTTCCCACTCGCCTGTTCGATCTCCGCCTCCGCCCGGGTCGGGAATCTGTTGGGTGCTGGAGAACCTTCCAGTGCAGCCTTGGCATCCAGGGTGGGCATTCTTTGTGCTGGCGCTGTCAGCATAGTCATTGGACTGCTACTGTTTGGGATCCCGCATACGTTTCTACCATCTCTTTTCGCCACTGGTTCCGAGGGAGTTGTTTTGGAAACCAGTCGGACTATTCCGCTATTGGCATTTTATGTCGTTGCAGATGGTATTCAAGTAGCATTCAATGGAATTCTCAAGGGGTGTGGACGACAATTGATCATGGTCCCCATCGTCGTCGTGGCGTATTGGGTGATCGGCGTCCCCCTCGCGTATTACATTGCCTTCATTCGGTATGAACAGGAAATGTTTTGTACTGACAGTTACTTTTGTGGTGATGTCGGTCTGGTAGCTGCTATGACGACAGGAACATGGGTCCATATGATCCTATTGGCGATTGCGGTGAATAAATGCATAGATTGGGTGGAAGAATCTCGCAAAGCCCAGGAACGAGTGGCTGAAACGAAACGATAGGATTCAAAAAACCGAACGAACGAAACAATGTACCACTCCCTTGTCGCCTGTATGATACACGATATCACCATAAATATCCCGGCGGAGTGACGTGAAGGGGATGAATACCTTACTAGAACATATGTTTTCGTGAGAACAGAACCTAGCTGCCTAGCTTGCTTATTTCTGATTCTTCTTCCCCTTGTTCCTCTTCTTCCATTCCTTCGTCCAAAGTCGTCTCGAGCCTTCCATGACACGATTCGAGATGATACGAACGTATAGTGGGACAGGATCCTTTGAATCAAGTGGAGGGGGGGTTGGTTCGTCTTCTGAATCTCCAGGAACGACATGATCAGGTACCAGAGACGTCCACTGTTCTGGTTCCCGATACAAAAGATTCATATCTGTTTCCATGGGATGCCATTCATAGGAATCAGTCAAATCAATCAATTGAGGATGTAGTTCCATAAAGGTTTTGAAATGATCATCAGGTTCTTGATGGGCGATCCGACGTTTTAGTTCTCGGACTGCCATGATATGAGCAAAGCTGAGTTGATCCAATTCATTCCCCCAAACCAAATGTTCTTGATACCAATCACATCGAAGCAATCTAGATTCTTCCAACTGAACATCATGAACGACCCATCGACTTCGGATCCAATGTTTCATAGAATACTGATACCATGGTTCCTGACTACTTCGCAAGTCATTCCGATTGAGGTACGATGGTACCTTTTCATAGAAATCTCGTTGTCGGATTTCGGCTTCTGTTTCCTTGCCTTCAAATTCAAATTCCTGACGCATGCATTTGACTGCATCACGAACTTTCAACTTCTTATCTCCTCTTCGAACACGTTCCTCGGGGGGGATCCGAAGAGGTGTAAACATGATCACCGCCCTTCGATGTGGTTCTGGTGGAAGTCGAAACTTTTGACGTTTGACCAATTGCTTCCCAAACGTCGTCTCGACGAGGACATCCTTACTCAAGGTCCGTTTCGGCAAGGCATGTCGTTTGAGTTCATCTACCAAAAAGGTAACGTCGGCTAGTGTCGGGGAGACGGGAAAATTCTGTTCCATAAAGACGGCTCGTTCCACGTCAGGATGGAAGAACTTCGATGGTGACAATTTCAATAAAGACTGATCGGTCGGAGTAAGAGGTGTTCCACCATCCTTGACCCACAACAAAATCCATCCCCGGTACAGTAGTCGTCCATTCAGTTTACTCAATTTTTCCTCACGCAAATCCTTGTCCTTTTGTGGAGACATTCCAAATTTGATCAACTGATCTTCTGGAACCCTAGATGTCACGGTCTTGACCAAGGTTGACTCTCGAGGAATAATGGCAAAGTTACAGATGAGTTTGTCCTGATGTTGTAAAGCTTCGTCTTCCATATATTCTGAGTGTAATTTCAAATCCTTGACATCATACCCCAATGCTTGCATATATAGAACGATTTGACACCCTTCTGTCACATTCCGTGTCAAAGCTTCCAGGCCATCAAAGATAGATGGTAAACATTGATGACGGGTATTACATTCCGAGAGACATGGGAAGGGTGAATGGAATGATTTATGGCATTGCCAGTCATTGGCCGGACATGTGGATTGCCCATGACGTTTCAAAAAGTCATCGGCTCGTTCGACGGCGATTGTCGTCTTCTTGGTAGGGTGGTTGTAGTGGTGGTCCGAAGGGCTGGAACCAAACGGACTATGTCGATGTAGATGCCATGCCATGGTACGGATCAGTCCATCATGTAATGAAATCCGTGCCTTCCACCCGGCAAGTGCCGGATGAGAATTGGGTGTTTGTACAGTCTCTTTGCGAATGGCCGCGACGATTGCATCCTCATCTTTCTTGTTCGTCGTCTCGGTCTTGGAATTCCAGTGATGTACTCCCAAAAAGGAAACTAGTCGATCAGTCGATAGTTCTGGGGCAGACGCCGATGTCAAATCCATCAAGGAACGGCTTGTAGACGACGTCGACGAGGAAGAGGGCTGATATTGAAGAGCCGCCACTAAAGCCTCGACAGCATCATCAAGGTGAAGCAAAGAGAGAGTGGAGGAGGACGAAGAGGAGACGGGTACTGGAAGTGGCTCTTTTGGTCCGTGTACAGCCAAATGCTCAATCGTATCGTGTACTAGCGATCCTGCCAAGTCCCATTCTCCGTAGAGATGTGGAAGATAAATGGAAAGGGTTGGTCGTTGATATGTTCGAGCCAATACATGTTCCATCTTTTGAATTGTGCGCTTTGTACTGCTAGAGGGATGATGAGATGATGGCGTCTTCGTAGTCACATGTAAGAATTGTGGCATGACAGGCAATTCTTGCATCCCCTGTAAGATTTGTTCCATCCCCCACCATGCGGCGTGTCGTCCAAACCACGTCGCTTCTGCGTAGGGAGACGATGGACCGTCAGGGACAGCCTCTGATGATTCGGAATCCTGATTTTGTTGTTGTTGTCTAGGAGGTGGGATGTTTTGGTCATTATAGGAAGCCAAATGAATGACATGTGTCGGTTGTAGATTGGAAAGGATGTCAAATTCTTCCTGTTGTTGCACCTGTTGTGGTTGTTGGCCAGTCCCCTTCTTTTTGGGCAAAATTCCCATAAAGGACAATCCCACCGATTTCTGCAATGACGGTATATGTGTCATGAGGAATTTAAGTCGTTCATCGATGAGTCCCAATCGATGAGAGACGGTATTCGGATACATGAGATCGACGCCACCAATGACTTCCACACCACAGTCTATATGTAATTTGAGCGCCAGTTGCATCCCCAAAGGACTCAATAGGCCAGTAATGAAGACTCGAGATTCTTTCGATAAGGCAGCTGTGGACGGATAGTCCTTCGGATGGGCTCTACTTGCTTCTTGCGCGATGAGGCCACACAGTTGATCCGATGATGCTGGTGGTGACGGGGGGAAGACTAATGTATCATGTCGCAGATCTGCTGATGGACTACTTTCGTCATCAACCACATACCATGAGACAGTCTCCGCTTCGGGTGTCATCATCATCCCTCCATCGATAGGTCGTGTCCGAGTCTTTCGGACCGAGGCCCGTTCCGATGTCACCTGTCGTGACTGTTCCTTCAACTGTCGCATCGTCGCTGTAGATCCTTGTGGCATCGGTCGTCGCCCCTGGAGAAGATATTCTGGTTGTTCTTGTTCCTGCTGTCTTGGATATTGCTGTTGTGGATTCTGAAGGGGAGAATCGTTGGTGATCCGTCCCGTCCAGTCATGCACCCATCGGAAGGCCGATGAGGAAGATGGCATAGGCGGTTGCTGGACACGCAATGACGATGAAGATGGGACAGCAGGATCCATCTCTCCATTTTGGTTCATGGTATGATGAGTGTCTCCCGACCATCGAGTGGTCTGAATGAGAACAAGAACATATAGACTGACCGTCGCCCCCACTGCCAATCGAATCCACCAGGTAGGGTGTTTGGGACCTACCCCTCCACCCGCATTCGATGCGAAGTAGGGTAAATTATTGTTACTGACCGTAGCCTTCCGTTTGGGTGTGGGAGTCTCATAGAGACCAATATGGGAGTGGATCGATCCACCGGTCGACGTCGTGGTAGTAGTCGTCGTCGTCCCTGTAGCAGATGTCGTCGTGGTAGTGGTCGTGGTACCACGAGACCCTCCTAATTGTGCTGCTGTACGTGGTAATGCTCGTCGATGATGCAATCCACTATTTGGTGTCATACGATGCAAAAGCATATGATCTTCGGCATCACCAAAACTAGATCGTCGACGAAGATTCCCACTCCCTCTATCACTGTCGTTGTCATAGTCATCATCTTCATCGTCGGCATCGGCGCCCCCAGCACCACCACCAATTCCATTTTGAGGATGATCCTCTTCCTCGTCATCATCGTCCCAACCAGATGGTGGACTAGCTAATGGGGAGGTGGCCTGTCCAGTTTTGAAAGCAAATGGTGATCTCATGATGGAAGTGATGACAATTTTGGGCAATGATGGACAATGATGATAATGATCCTAAAAATCGAAAGAAGGACAGAGGTCGTTTTCCTTCTTGTGATTAGGATGATGATGACGATGGAATAGTACGAGAGATCACAACACTTTTTTGTTTCTCTCTTTACACAGTAGTACAGTGGGAAACTTCCTCTATATATACACTTGTGACAATCGGGACCAACCAGAAAAAAATGATATGGATCGCCGTCGTCGGAGGCTGTCAATCTTCTTCACACGCAAATTTTTCATCGCATTCTCGCTTTGGTGGGAACCGAAAGGGACCGTCGGCTCTCTATAGAGAGGCGGGGGCCGCTGTGGGTTGGAACACACAAATTCTTTCCTACCAGCATTGTTTAGGCTGGGCTGGCTCGGGAACGATCCGTTCATAACGGCAACGTTGCGCCATGACCCATGACCCATTGTTGACGATGAGAGTAGTAGGACAGGCTGGTGTCGAACACATCGACTCTCACATACGATTCTTGATGACGCGCACAAACCTCGGACTTGGACGAAAATGGAAAACATCCTGTAAATCGATCGCGTTTCTATCATACATACATAGCACCTTGAAACATCCAAAGACCTCAATTGGTGGCAACTAGAGAAGCACCACTAGACTCTGCTGAATAAGTACAGTAGATACTTGAAGCTGTAAAGATCTGCTGAACCAAAACAAAAAGTCTTGCAGTCAATAATATCATAGCTGGAAGTCGCCGGTCGCCTGTCGCAGTCTCTAACTGTAATCGAAAGAATCAAGAAGCCCCGACGGATACCATTTGTAGATACATGCGGTATGTATATATGTAGCAACGAATGACACAAAACCGAAAAGTAGCGGATCGGCCGAGTAGAACACAAATACTCTAGAGTAGAGAGATCAGAATGCATTCCTATGGCTCCCCATCTACTTCGTTAAACTCGAATCGTATGAGGTTCACAGTCTAAAAGGTGACGACACCGCACACACGAGAGAGAGAAAGAAAGAGGGACTTGTATTCTTCGGACCCGCGTCGTGATGACAACAGAAGAAACTCGGAAAAATGAACAAAGAGTCGACGTTCTCGAAGAGTTGCTGACGGTGTTGGGAGCATCCATAACCATTGAACTATCGGACGACTTGAAACGAATCATTCTTAATCAGGAAGTTGGTGGGATTTGGACATTCCCATATGGACTTACTTCCACGACTACGAGGGAACTGACCTTTCACCATCCATCCCTCCAGTGGATGTGGACCGACAAGACCTTCTGTATGAAATTTCTAGCACTACATGGAAGGTATGACCTTGGAAGCTTTCAAGATTTGCAGTGGACATTGGAAGGCCCCTTTCATTCGGTAGAAGAAACCCTTGATGACGACGACGATGGCTATCGAAGACCACCAGCAGCAGTTTCGGATTCCGTTTCCTCTCCTCGGATGGTACAGACGTCATGGAAAACAGCTTCGTTTCAAATTTTGGGTATAGAGTTTTCAGATTTCAAGCTTTCGGGAATCCTGTCCCTTGTAGATGGATCAAGTGATCAGTGGCGACTGAACTCTGGGGCTGTGTTGACTTGTGATGAAGTTCTTCTGATAGACAAGCTACTGAACACTTCACAGCAAGAACGTACTCGGGTTGCAAAGGCAATGAACTTCCTCGACACCTACACTACACCAGGATTGATTTGGCAGAATAATCCTTTTGGTCCTCATTGTCGATTGGAATCCCTTGGTGACGTTCTTCGATGCGCATATTCATATCTGGAAGACAATGGTAGGTGAAATCGTGATATTTCGATGCCTCCTCCGAAGCAGCACGAACCACCCCAGACATTTACAAAAGGAAGTCGAATCGACATTGACGAGTCGATTACGGATTCGATTGTCGTGACTGGTTGCCTCATCGTGACGGGGGTTAGTTTCGTCACACCTGTCGGTGCCGCTGTCGCAGTCGCAGCCGTCGGTGCTAAGGATGGAATGATGGCGGCTGCGAAGAAAGGTCAAGATATTCGAGGTGGAGAAAGATATCAGGTGGGAGATATCACACGTGGTATAGTCTCAAGCCTTCCGTCATGTAACGGGATAGATGGAGACAGAGGCAGTGAACATCTCTCCGACAATTCCCATCATGGACTGGAATCTAGCTCGCAACCTGACTCATCTAGACAGTATCAACATCATCGATACGCTGGAATTTTGGGTTCCAGTGCAGGAGCAGCTGTCGGTTTAGCGGTTGCAGGTCCATTGGGTCTTATAGCAGGTTCCATGATAGGAGGTGTTGCTGCGAGGGAGATGGTACAGGGGGGTTGTAACGGTGACTACAACAATGATATCGAAACTGATCCAGCACGACCATCGAAGGCAACGTCGGCTTCCACCATCACTTTCCGAGCAGACCGTTCGTCGTCAAGTGGATCCAGCGTCGAGAACGATGAACAAAGTAGTGGTCCAGGCCCCGATGAGGGGAAGGAGGAAAATGGATTGTCCTTGAGTGAAACTGTTCAAACTATCATTCAGCGTGGCAAGGAAGCAGACGGACGACAGAAAAACGATGATTACAAGTTTGGTGATTTCACCCGTGGTTTGTTTTCAAGTCAATGAAAGAACCGCCAAGGCAGACATTTTGAACTGGCTGTGTGACCAGTACTTGACTTTCATCCCCAAGAAAGTGTGCGCGTGAATTGACGTTCATCGGATCATTCTACGACAACAGTGAGTTTGAGTCTATATTCTTGCTTCTTTTATTCTTCGAATTGAACAAGTCTCTACGACAGATGAGTTGTCATCTATTGATCTGATGGTGACAGGTGTATTACGTCGACATGACCGAGTGCTGTCTTTGTCACGACAACTCCCTGCACTCGACACCTAAATCTACGAGGAAGAGTACGAACGTACATTGATATTGGGAAGAACGATGGGGAAGAACTTCACAAGCTCAGGGTTCTATTCCTTTTGTTACAGGATTTTTTCACAGGTCTAGGCAAAAATCATTCACCGTAATGACATGGGGTACTACTACAGCATCCTCACAAAAGGAGAGAGTTTCCTGTATCATCCTGTTGTATATCACCCACGTCTACGAAAAGAGAAGTAGCAGTCTATTGTATATAATGTTTAATACCAAACAAGACACTGTTCTAGTACCGTAGCGCCAACGTCGACTTTACCCAGTCTCGGCGAATTGGACCGACAAGATTCCGTATTCCATTCGGAATACCCCGGATATGATTGACTTTGTGTCCACGAATCTATGTATGTAGGCAAAGTCTATACGTACCATCATGACTATGATGGAACATGCGATTCTCGATCCTCAAAAAATACAGTACAGTACGGGGTGCGGTAGACGCTCTTACCCCTTCACCCTAGGAGCATTCACGTTAAATTTAAAAGGCTTCGTATTTCACTTAGGGTGGATTGGCATTTGTTGCCCCGCGGACGACATCACCGTGTTTTTATGCCTGCAAAATTATCACGGCCATGTCTCGTGGCTTCCCTGCTCACAGTCAACGCTCTGTAGAGCACTAGGATCTGTGTCCTTGGGCTCTCTTCGTTACTACACGCGCCATAAGCGAGACCTTCAGGATACGACGACGCAGAACCATCTTGTCTCTCTATCTCCGTCTACGACTGGATAGAGGTGGAGAAAGAGGAGCCGTTGACTAGTCATTTTCTCAAGAATCGACGAAGCAAGAGTAGGAAGAGGACTACGGACGGGTACTACCGTAACACTATCGGAACGAGAACGATCATCATGTCAGACCTTGTCCTGAATGATCCTGTCCATGTTTCACGTGATAATCGTCAATTGGAGGGCGTCGTGGCATATTTCGGTCCTGTTGATTTTGATGCTGGTGAAGATTGGATTGGTGTCCGTTTGACGGGTGCAAGTGTCGGATTAGGGAAGAATGATGGGAGTGTTCAAGGGAAAGTTTACTTTTCCTGTACGGCACAATGTGGACTCTTCGTTAAACGGAATTTAGTCACCAAACGACAATTAACTCGTTTGGAAGAATTACGTCTCAAACGAGAATTAGCTACTAGTGGTCCTGGCGTTACCGGTGACGCCAGTAACTCTGCAACCTCGACCTCGAGTACTACGACTACGGCAACACCACGAAAACCTCCTACCCCCCCCATTGCCTCGCCTACAGGCACTATGGCAAAGACGCCCACAAGTAGTCTGAAGAAGACGCCTTCCTCCTCGTCACTAAATCCAAATTCGGCCGCCGCTACTACTACTACGACGACTACTACTACCACGGCGACACGATTGGAAGAAATTCGACAACGTCGGGCCCATTTGTCAGGTCGATCGTCTTCTGGAATAGACGATACGAAACCTGACCCCACCAAGGCAATGACGGCAGAACAGATGGCTGCAGTCGATGATTTGAAACGTCAATTAGAGGAGATGGAATCCAGTTGGAAACATTCACAAGAGATGAATGAACAACTAAAGAAATCTCTGGGAGTGAAGGAACAGGAACTTTCTCGTCTCAGTGATAAGTTGAACTCCGTCCAACAAGATCTTGTAAAGGCGAAGACTGCAGCAGTGGCAGCAGCAGCGACTTCGACCGCAGTGACTTTACCCGTCGACCAATCTCAACATCAACAACAATTGGAAGACTTACAGTCTCAATTAGAACGTGTGACGACTGAATTGAAGAGTGTTCAAGTCGAATCACAACAACAATTGGATTCCTCCAAGGCACAGATCCAATCGATGGAGGTCAATTTAGCTAAGGCCCAGGCGGAGGCCCATGAATGGCAAAAACGTTGTCAACAACAGGAGGATAATAATGCTGCCGTTAGTAGTAGTTTAGATGCGACACACTTTAAGGAACGAGCCAAGTTACAAGCTCAGGTGGCAAGTTTAAATCGACGTGTGGAACAATTGGAAGCGGACAAGATGGATTTAGAACATACCGTCGAAGAATTGGCCCTAGATAAGGACCAATTGATGGAAGAAAAGGAAACCTTGGAAGATCGGTATGAAGAATTGAAATTGGATAGTGAAACCGCACTCATGGAAGCTGAAGAATTGAAGATGGAATTAGAACATGCCAAGGCTGCATCTGAACTCGTTGTGACGAACAGTGCAGGTACGACATCTCTCGGTACAGTGGGATCCCGAACTGCCGCCAGGGCGATGATGACGACGACGACTCCCAATCCGGCGTCATCAATTGGTATTTCCAAGTCGATGTCCTCGTCTTCTGGAAAGGATGATGAGGATTATGGTGGAGAGGAAAGTCGTCAGGCAGAAGATATGGCATCCAATTTAAGTATCCAAAATGCACGTCTTCGTGAAGCGTTGATTCGATTACGGGAACAATCGGCTGTCCAACAGATGGAATTATCTAGACAATTACGGACAGCTGAAAAGAAGGCGAATGAGGCACAGAATCATTTGGAGGAATTACAGAATTTACGTACATTGAAACAGGAACTGGAGGAACAAATTTCCGAATTGAAGGAAATGGTCGATCAGGGATCGGCCTATGAGGTGATGGTAGAGGACTTATCCGATCGAGTCTTAGGATTAGAAGAGGAATTAGTCGCCTGTCAACAATTGATTCGTGAATTGGAAGAAGCTGCCGATATTACAGCTGAAATGGAAGAAGTCCAAACAGATGAATTAAAATCCTTGAATCGAGATTTGGAAGATCGTGAATCGATTATTCGAAATTTGGAAGAAGCCATTAAGATGTGAGTATTTTTCTCTGCTCAAGATGGCCCCCCAAATTTGAAGGAGGGAGGATAATGTTGTTATCATTCTTCTTGAACTTTGTAACTCACACACTATGATTGGATGCGTCCGTATTCTTTTTCAGGCAACGTAAGCGCGAAGAAGACTTTCAACGTACCGTCAGCAACTATCGTTCTTCGGTTGAGACCCTCAAACAGGAAAAGAAGGCTCTTTTGGAATTGCAAGAGGGTGGAGAAGGCGAAAAGTCGGACTTGGTCTCAGCCTCCCAAAAGGCATTGGCCCGCGCCGCACAACTTGTCCAAGATGCGGCAGAAATGCGTAAACGCGAGGCTCAGGCCGCCATTGATCGTATTGATTCACAAGTACGGTTGCATTTATCGGAACGTTTGGAGAGTATGCTACCGCCTAGTGTAGCGGCAGCTGAAATTGCTTCCATCAAGGGAGAACTCTTATTGGCCAAAGTTGTTGGGAAGGCGTCCCTGTCACTGGATGGCATTGCTCGATCCTTTGCCAAGACAGTCCGAGCGCGAGCTTGGGAATGGCGGACAGAAACAGAGGATCACAGTTCGGAAGAGGCAAAGATTTCCGAGCCCATCCTGTTGTCGGACGAACAACATCAGATTGCAGCGACGATGATTCACCAGTCGGAAGTTGCTCACGTTGCAATTGACATTAGTGGTGACTTGCTATGGCTTTTGTCAGCCGGACAGTGGCCAGATATTGTCACCCCTGACGCTTCGGCAGAACTCGGTTCGATCTTGGGACATACGATGAGTGAAATCGACACGGTACTTGGAAATGTCTTGAATACTCTGAAGGAGGAAGGTATATTGTCACCACATCAATCCAATATCGTCGCCTTCAAACAAAGTGTCGTCAGTACGATGCAGACTCTACGATCTCATATTGAGCACGATGGCGAGTGGTTGGTACCGATGAATTGGAAGCCTCCAGCCCTGCGACTATTCCGTGATGCATCACGAGCCAAGTACTCTAGTTTGGGATGCTACGCCGCTGTTGCATCGGCTCTCAATTACAACGAATCTTCCGCAGAACGAACTACCGACATGATTGTCAAGTCCAAGATGCTCGTGAAGGTTCTCAAGCGACTCCTACAGAAGCTTGACAAGGCATCCGCAGAAGCGACCAAATCCTGTCTTCGATTGGCCGCCCTAGATGTCCAAGATGACAACGTCGTTGGTGATATTTCCGGTGTCGCCGATCGTTGGAGAGCTGCTGCAGATGATTTGATGAGCAACGTCTATACCCTCATGTCATCGGAAAATGGGATCAACGCATATCAACTAGATGTGTGCGAAGCCTGTACGAACGAAGTTCTTCGTTTGGTAGCTCAGTTTGCCGCCCTTCTTCGAACGGCCAATCTGAACGTGGCGGCTGATCACCGTTTCCATCCCTTCTCTCCCGAAGTCAGTGATGTATGGGAGGGTGTTACCATGTTGGCTCGATCTATCCGTCGAAAGGATGGTGATGATGAGGATGTCAATTACTTGGTTCGTGCCCGTGCCATCGAGCAACGATTGGAACAAGCCGTGGAGAAGGAACCGAAGTTAGCTTTGTCCAATGCCAAGGTGGCAAGCCTCGAAAAGAGTTTATCCTTGCGTTCCAAGGAAATTGCAGTCCAAAATACTCGTTTGTCTGAATTGGAGAAGTTGCTGGCTAGAACCAGTGCTCAGCCTTCGCCACACATCAAGTCAGCTGAACTCACCTCGTCGGAAGAAATCAATAGTCTCAAACAGGAGAACCGAGTGGTACGTCACGTCGCGCCTTGTTGTTTCTTTGTCGTTGGATATTTGGATGTGGTCTCCTCATGGCTAATCTTTTCGTTTTTTCCAATAGCTCTCTGAAGCGATGGATGTCTTACACCGTCAAGTTGAGGAATATGAAAGTGAGATTCGATTCCTCAAGGATGCCAAATCCCCGGCTAAGGGTCGTACCCCACGCCGATCTTTTGCTCCCGAACGCGAACGGGTTCGAAGTTCAGAAGACTTACAGGCAATGGGTTCCGAGGCACAGTCCGTCGCATTTGAGGCTGCTCTCTTCCGCCCAGCACTACAGGCGGCACGTCGCGATGCAGCCCATTGGAAGGCGAAGGCAACAATTTCGACTCTCTTGGAATTACCTCCTCTGAATGTTCCGAAGATCCAACAAGAAGAAGAAAAGACCCCCGACGATGATGATATCAGTCCGATATTCGAATTGTCTTCTGCACTCTCCAACTATCTTTCCCAAACAGCTTCAATCAAGGTTGTCGACGTGACGAAGACGTCTTCTACTGTATCACCTCGTGCAGAACTCTACTCCATGGTGATGAAGAAGGCATCCGCTTCTCAACACCTCGATGAAGCGGCTGCATCGGCTCGTCAATGGCTTGAAAGCCGTGGTTCCAATATTGCACCCTCTCTTCCGCCAGGTGAAATGGGACCGTTGTTTGGACGAGTTCGATTTGCAGGAACTGACCCCGTCAAGACAATTTCCACAGCGACGACGTTGGAAGATCTTCATCGACTTCAATTACAAATGGTTCGATAAAGTGACCATTTACAGTAGTAACGACAGAGAAAGAAAACATGATAACGAACTATTCATGCCATGGAGTGATGCGTGTATGGACGATTCGAGTTCTGTGTCTAGTGTCGATGAATTCATTTCCAGTGTAGTTTTTGTTGATATTCTATACGATTATTGTTGATCGGTTTCAACTTGAACGGGAAAGAGAGAATCGTCCTCAAACCAAAACAATCAAAAAGCCACGCGTGGGAGCGAAGAGAGACGAAGCAGATCTTGGTCTTGTCTTTTTTTCTTCTCTTCCTTCATCGCCTCAATACAAGTAGTTTGTTTAATCCTTTCCATCATCAAAGGCCTTGGCTCCCATATTGTTGACGAATTTGGCATAATCAATCTTACTACCTCCACCAGCAGCCGCAACCATTGCCTCTGCTTCCGATTCAGACCACTTTTCTCCCATCGTCGTCAACAATCGGATCAAATCACTTGCGGGGATCGTACTTCCACCATCCGAAGTCAATGTTCGGAAGGCATCAATCACATCATCGTCAGCACCCATGATGTATTTTGTGTTTGTGTTTTTGTGTGTTGTGTTTTAGGAGGTGAATATGATTTTGGTAAAGGGACGAGAGTCACGCTTTATAACGAGAAGATCGTTCTACGTTTCAACGCGCCTTGTGGAGTTGGTGGGGATAGTGTCGTGCCAGCATTATTCCGCGAACATGAGGGTCATTGTGACAGTTCTCGTGACCTGGAATGTACCCCGGATACTGTGGGAACGCTCCGATTGGTTGTAAACATCGAGATGACTAGCAGGACCGTAGTGTAGCCCAAAATGACCGACGGTTTTGGATTTTAGTCCAATGGATCATAAATCGGGCCCGCGAACTGGTGGCTGTAAGCTATGGGCTATGCTACTAGAGAGGCCTGTTCCTATCGTGATGCCGGCGAGTCCCTTAGGTGTGTTTTGGGGGTAGGTAGTTGCTGACCAAGCGACTATTCGGCAGGGATAAGCTCACCCCTGTTGATTTTGCTGGCTAGCAACTACATGAAAAAACCATGGATACAGATAGAGGAACCACGTTGGTGGAACAAGTCGGCGAGGGCCATTGTCCGATAGTTTCTCTCCACGAAGCAGGAATAGACTCTTTTTTTGCTTTCTGTAAAGGTGATCTATTATGTGCAGTAAAAAATCGGCACTACACCGTCTGTATGAATTGCTCACGGGGAGAATTCGATCGTCCTCTTCGTTTTGCATTTCGGGATGTCAGACTATTATTCGATGATGATTGTCGCCATGATGAATCATCGGATGCATTATCATAGGAATCGGACATATCGAGTTGCGAATAGGAACTAGATTTCTTCTGCTTCGAGGAGGTGGTGGTGGGGGAACGAGCTCCTGTCCTAGTCACAGTATCGATGGCCTTTCGGATCATGGGTATAGCTTGGATGGCGGCAGGACCTTCCATAATATCTCGAAAGTCAACCGTATCCTTCTCATCGAAATCAAATCGTTGTGAGACACGTATATAATTCTTCCAAATGGCCCGGCATGTCATGACCGAAATGACGACGCCACAAATCGCACTTTCCCATGGTAGGAAGATACATACACCCAAAACGACACTCGATACGGTACAACCTAATCCTACCCCAAAAATAACAAAGACCGTTTTCCGTTCTTCATACAAACCATCTGTCGCCGTCATCATACTCCCATCGGGACCACGAAGTGCCATACCTGCACCCAATACACTTAATGCCGTCGTATGTGAAACGACGATCATATTCGAACAAAATGCTGACAAAATCAAAATGTAATACATACATTTGACGATCCTGGGGAAAAACCGAATATCTTCATGCTAGGGACGACCGTTGGGATTGATAGATAGACAGAGAATAATTGGATTCCACGGAGGGGGAAAAGCAAAACGACTAGTGAGATAGAGATTACGTCGCTTTCCATCGGAGAAGGAAGGACATGGCCCTGCGACTAGGAACAAAATAGGTTTGTACTTACCCAATCATCATTATGAGGTGGATTGAATTCGATAAACATGGTAATGTCCAGCCCTGCCAGCACAGCCGCCTGCGTTCCTACCGTCACTGGAAAAGTGGAAGCAAGAGGAAGGTGAGTGGAAGAGTGTCCACGGTAGGGCAGGGTTGTCAGACGAGACATTAAAGTCCCCTGCTCTCGTTTTCAAGGATCCTTCGGTAGCCGCGGCGTACTTACTTAAGTTGGAATGATGAAGGTTGAATTCTTTTTCCTTAAGAGCTGTCGCCTGTTGTTTCAGTGCGCTCTGAAGCTGTAACTTATCTGCTGCTAACATTGTCGAGTGTTTCTATAGTAGTAGTTGATTCTTGTTTGAGTTTGAAAGAAGATTTTGTGTCTAAAGGTGTATGTATTCGCGTCTCGATTTAAGCTGGTTTTGGTGAACAGAAAAATGATTTTAATAAAGGTGTGTATAAAGACTAGCAAACAATGATTTTTCGTGTGGGACTCTTTATTGGGTCATACAGATGAGGATGAACAAGAAGGTCCTCGACGAAAAAGTTCTCAACACAGTCCGAAAGATCAACTCTATACACACACGTTGGGTCCAACGTTTTCGGCTAGTAGAGAGGGAGAAGACACAGACAAACAACGGTCCGTTTCCCACCGACCCGGTAACCAAAAAAGCCCTAGGCCAATGACGAGTCCCATAGGTCATCTGTCGCAATGAATTTCGTGCGACGACTGTTGGCGCGATCAAAGACTACTATGCCGCTTCATACATTCCCACTCTGTGGACAATGCATGTATCTTCTATACGTACTGTATATACATGGGTAGGCATTCCCTTGGGGGGTTCCCACCACCAGCCGCCACTTTGACGCTTCAACATTACAGTGACAG
>Ga0194115_10003880_pt1 | contig 16498 bp, 11 predicted proteins | sample TA2MahsurfametaG_3_FD_148656 | JGI IMG/M metagenome (GOLD analysis project Ga0194115, IMG submission 148656) | Freshwater microbial communities from Lake Tanganyika, Tanzania - TA2015002 Mahale S4 surface | ecosystem: Environmental > Aquatic > Freshwater > Lake | place: Tanzania: Lake...
GTAAAGGAGGAGGGGGACGTCCACGATTGTGTATACGACCCCTAGAGTTTCACTGGTACATTTCATACTTGTCAGTTACAACTCTCCAACGGATACCGTAGACCTTTTCCCCCCAACGTAAGCCGTATATGGGGGTAAAAATTCATCGCCCAAAATTAGATGAAAAATTAGATTCGAACGACCGTTGACTTTGGAAATGATGTTTTACCGGTAACGCGGGAACGTACTCAATCTAGGGCGTATACCATTTTTGAGAGCTTGGCCGACTCGTCTTTGGGTACTAAGTGACCGGTTGAATCCTTCAAGTCAACTGCATCGCTTCCTTTTGAATATCTAGAGGACAAAACTCCGTGAAATCGCTGGGAACAAACGTTGAATTTCGTCGCTCGCGTCGTTGACGAGGAGAGTTGACTGTGACAGTGACAGTGACGAGACGGAGAAGATAACAGCCATACATGGCGATATACCTATCTTAAATATGTATGCATGGTTTTCGTTAGATATGTATGACACGTATCGTAGATGACGCCAGTGTCACGCTGCAAGAGAGGCAACGATAGTTCAACAGAGTTGTCAACAGACAATATACTCTTTCCTCTTGTCCATCATCATCAAGACTTCCAATTTCATATCGTCACCATCCGTCATTCCCCCAAGAGACGGTGTGTGTAGCCTGTTTTTCTTTTGGGGTGGGGGGTTTCTTTCTGTCGTAGAGAAGATTTGGCTACCGTACGGTTTATATCCTTACCGTGACAACCCCGTAACGACCATCACAACAACAACCACTGACGTGAGCAGCGGAAATCTTCGTTCGAAGCAGACAGAACCATCCATCTACGTCGTGGCAACAAAGAAAAGAATACGATACACACATACTTTTCCCATCTGTCAAATTTCAAATTATCCCATGCAAAAAATGACGATTCGAAAAGAACTTCCTATACTTTCTCGTTCCTTCTTTTTCTTTTTTCGGATTTGGTTCTTCGGGATATCTTCGTCGTCTTCTTCTTTGACGGTGTTGTTTACCTCTGCCTTGTCATCGACGACTCGTCCAACAGCAACGATACAGAAAAATCAAAACAATCCTTGGAAGATTCCATCTACTGCCAATGTCCTTAGTCAGGATCCACTCATATATACGATTCCAAACCTTTTGACAGAAGAGGAATGTCAGGCATATATTGACTACGTCTCAGTATTAGGATCGACGACTATGTCGACAACGACAACAACAACATCAACTAGTGCTAGTGGCAGTACTACGACGACTACTCGTAGATTGAAACGATCGAATCCACCCAAGGTATCATTGGATCGATCTAAATTATGGCCTCTACCATTCTTATCATTAGGGGCTGGAATTCCTTCCATCCTCAAGGCAACAACAACCACGACCCTCAATGATCCGATAGAAATCCTTCAACAGGCACAAATGCCCATCGGGATTGCATGTCTCATTACACTTCTGTTAGTCATCATCGCACCGACACTTATCCAGACAATTTCTGATAAGACGGCAAGGACGAGTCTTGCCATGGCATTAAATGAAATTCAAGATATATCCTTCATTACACCCCTCGTCGATAGAGTAACGACGTTATCAGGTCATTCATGGGAAAAATGGGAAGCACCCGTCGTTACCAAGTATGATATCGGTGCAATCTTTGCAAGACATGGTGATGCATCACCGACCTTGGGTTCCGAATGGGACGATGAAGGTGGACAACGTGTCATCACATGTATCTGCTATCTGAATGATCTCGTCGTCGTATCCCCCAACAGCAGCAACAACAATAATAATCCAAATAATGGTGATGATGGGGGAGGTGGTGGGGAGACGTACTTTGATCAATTACAATTGGCAATTACACCGACAGCGGGGACAGGTCTCTTTTTTTTCCCCGCAGACTATGAAACGAAACAGGCCGATGATCGGATGACACATGAATCATTACCACCCATTTCTAAAGAAAAATGGATTGTACAACTCTTTGGTCGATTCGGACCTAGAGTTCCACCACCCCTAGGAATTCCAGATGAATTTGAAGGAAGAGGAGCATGATTGTTCCTCCTCCCCCCTAGTGGGTATGTGTGTGTGTGCGTGTTTCGGGGGAGGGAGGGGGAGTGGCTATGGAGGATGGTCCCGAAGTTGAATTTCTACACTCAGAAAAGCAGTCAAATATCAAGACGCATTCGACTAATCGACTCATCTCTTTGTAGAATCTACGATCTATTGCCCGTACTCAGAGCTAGTACCTTCATCATACCGTATGCCGAACCATCAACGGTGATTGATGAATCTTTCCTTCTGACTGACGAATGGAACTTATTAAAATTGTACCTGTCAAAGGTATCTGTAATTCTATGGGTCAGTCATATCATCCTCTTGTGCCGGATGATCACAATGCGGGCCTGGTGCCGAATTTCCGTCACTCGACTCCAGGTACTCCTGATGCCGGTGAACCGTCAACTGAATCGCCGGAGTCCATCGGTACCTCGTGCTCCACTGCCGTATCATTTTCTTTGCCCGCCTGATTCACAACAAGATTGTCTTGCCTATCACCTCCCGAGTCCATTTCACTCCTAGATACCGGAATGTCCAGATTCGCTTCCTCCTCGACGGCGATTGCGCTGTGGTCAATAGTAGCAGCCTCGACTTCTTCTTCTTCCTCTACATTCCCACCATGGTCAACAGTAGCAGCCTCGACTACTTGTTCTACATTCCCACCGTGGTCAATAGTAGCAGCCTCAACTTCTTCTTCTGCTTCCTCTATATTCCCACCGTGGTCAATGGAAGCAGCCTCAACTTCTTCTTCTTCCTCTACATTCCCACCGTGGTCAATAGAAGCAGCCTCGACGTCTTCTTCTTCCTTTACATTCCCACCGTGGTCAATCGTAGTAGCCTCGACTTCTCCTTCCGCCTCTACATTCCCACCGTGGTCAATCGTAGCAGTCTCGACTTCTTCTTCCTCTACATTCCCACCATTCGAGAGGATTCCGTCGCCATCTCCGTCCGACTGACCATTCGCAATGTTAGAAGCGTGACCATCCCCTTCTTCTTCCTCCTCTACCTCCTCATCGTCCTCATCACCACTGTCGGCAGACCGAATTTGTGGTAGTCTTTCTTGCTGTTGCTGTTGTTGCTGTTGCTGGTCTTGTAAACTAGCTGCAATCGCGATGGCCAATTGTTCTTCTTCGGATATGCCTTGCATGAGCCAGGTAAATGTATCGACGTGGCTTTCCCCAAATCCAATGGTCCTCCTCGGACCAAAACCACCACCAGCAGCAGCTGAGGCAGCAATAGCATTGGATACCGATCGCTGTTGGTCGTTCTGAATGTGTTGTGGTTGATGTCCTGTTGGCAACAAGTGACGACGGTGTTCACGTTGCAGGGCAAGAAAAACTTCCTCTAACGCCAGCAGATCATCCCCCGAACTGACCCCAGCGCCACCAAGTCTATTCCATCTATTCTCACCTCGTCGGCTCCCGTTGGTGCGGTTCTCGGCCACGTCCATACTGGTCCCACCAACGCTACTACTCGACGTCTCATTAGCGCCACCTAGTCTGTTCCACATATTCTCACCTTGTCGACTCTCGTTGGACCGGTTCTCGGCCACGTTCATACTGGTACCACCATTCGACGTCTCCTCAGCGCCACCAAGTCTCCGGTTGGAACGGTTCTCGGCCACGGTACTTGTACGATCACCCCAAATCTCATCTATATCAGAATCGCTACCACTACCATAGCCAATTCCTGACCAGTCCCCTAGAGCAAACGATGATGGACGTTGGTGCTGATATCGTCGTTGCTGGTGCTGCTGCAAATAATGTCGTTGTTCATTCATGGCGCGACGTTGATGCGCTTCCATTTCCACTTGAAGTGCTAATGGATGTAGTTGTTGATCCTTCATTTCTCGTTCCAATTGTTTTCGTTGTTCGGGTGTCATGGCAATTGATTGAATCACTTCCACCTCACTTTGTGGTTTCTCCAGTCCCCCACTGCTACTCGATACGCTTTCACTTCGTTTTCGGAAAAGAGCTACACGCTCATCTTGTTCCAAACAAGTTCCGAATGTCGTGCCTTTTGGTTGGGCGGCGGTATTGCTGAGGGTGGCTGTGGTATTTTGGTCATTGTTCTCGTCGCTGTCATTTGGAGCTGATCGTTGTTGGTCGGCCTGGAGTCGCTTGTAATGCGCCAACTGTTGTTCTTGTTCTTGTTGCTCTAACTGATCCTTTGAGGTGACGGAAACTACCTGAACCTGAAACGATTTACGATGACATACGCTATTGCAAAAGGGACAAGGAACAGGCGATGACTTTTTCGCCCCGTTTCCCCGGGTCGTTTGGGGACGGACTTGCAGATAACACTCAGTACAGATATTGGTACGGCAGCATGTAGTGATATTCATGGTAGAGTAGTACAGGAAACATATAGGACATTCATGAAGAGCACCCTCATCGGCATTGGGGTAATCATGACCCTTCGAAATTGGGGCCAATTTACCGCCGGCGATCAGTTTTCGGACTGCCTTATCCTCCCAGGGACGGGATTGGTATAGGCTGAAAGTTGAGAGGTGACCAGGTACGAATAGAAATCGCAAGCGAGTGACTGTGAGTGCAAAAGTTCAGTAAACGCAAAACGCAAAATGATTCCTTTAAGTCCGAAGGGACCAGTCCCGAAACTAGAGAATAACCCTTTCGGAAACTTACCCACTTAGCAGAATATCTCCCCCGGGAGGAATCGTGTCATCGAGGTTGTCGTTGCTATTTACATTGTTGCTACTACTATTGTTGTTGTTGTTGTTGTTGTTGCTGTTGCTGCTGCTATTGTGGTGATGATGACTATGGCTGTTGCCACTGCTGCGGCCATGTGATCGTGAGGTCGGACCACGGAGTCGATGGCCGGACCCGCCACTGTTGGAATGTTGATTACCCATGATCCAAAGTCCTAATGACAGTCCGAAATGCAGCAAAAGAGTAGAAGATCCACCGGACTGCCTCTACGAAGGGTATCACCAACTATAGCGGTAATGGTGGTGTACCTCTTTTAGGATACTTTGATGCCAAATATGGTCTGAGTTTAAAGATGATGATGCGATTTTTTTCTGTCTTCAAAGGGCTTCACTGTTACAGTACTGGTACTTTTACCGGTAGTACGATCTCCCGAAAGCTTAAAAGGTCGTCTTGCTCTAGACCGTGGTCACAGTCTGTCCCACTGACGGTGACACCCAGGTTTGACTGTTCGAACGAAACGTATGTGTACGACTTGGTGTTCCAAAGAACCCCCGCTGTTCTGTTCCGGCATTGCGATGCTTTGGAGCGTGCTCCCAAATTCGTTGCAAAAGAATATCGCATATGTTCCACCAGTAAACTACCGTTAGAAGAATTCGGGTCTCTATGTACCATGACCATCATCAACGGAGTCATCGCGTGTCCCACGATCTTTGTGCCTTGCTATACGAATAACATCCGTCTTGACGGAAATATGCCCATCTGAGCCGGGCCTAGTTCATACCTTGGTTCTTACTGCCATATATACTCCGGGGTCGTCCGGGGTAGATAAATTGCAGGATTATGGAAAGCGAGGAGGGGAGTATCCCCCGTTTTCTCAGCATGTCCCTTCTTACAGAGGGGTTCTGTACGCAAAAGACCGTATGTCTCGGCAGTTAAACTGGCGCCTCTCTCTACCTCGGGTTAGGCCGCGTAATGCGGTTACGGCGCTAACACGGAGCTCGAAAGATTACCGCCAGTGAAAGGCATCCTGAGGATGCCTACGGAACTACTGAGAGAAACCTTTCGATTTTGTCGGGAAAGGACTTACCCTACAGCCATCTACCACCCCAACTCCTCCAAACACCCAACCCCGACACCATCTGGGTAGTTACAATCCCACTGTAGTGTCGCAATTCAAATATCTTTCATAAGGGACGGAATATCGATGGAGCTGAATATCGTAGCGCTCCCGTTCCGGACAAGCGATGCGCCTCAAACGCAGGATATGGTCGGCATCTTGTCTACGTATGTTACCTTTTATGAAGAGTGTGAATTAAATGCACGTGCCTGTTTGAGAGACTTTCAAAGGATTCAAGCTCTCCGCCTTCAATGTGCTTCCATTGCGACCGTTACAAGTATCACGAATTGTACATCTATCATTGAGGCACATCATGAATATTACCATTGTATCGAGGAGTGCGAGACAAAGTTTCAGATGAATCAGCAATTACCGGTACCGCATGTATCGTCGTCTTCTCATGGTGGTAGTGGTAGTGGTCGTTCCTTGGAATGGACGTCGCCATTGATACATGAAAGACAGATGGTTAATAATCTGGCAGAAGAACGAGCTACGATTATTTGGAATTTAGTATGTTTTGAAACCCTCCAGGCGTCTCAACTACTGGTCTCCTCGACACTCACCGCATCACCAACACCTTCCACGCCGACGCCGACGACGACGTCGGGAGGAGCGTCGTCGGCATCCTCACCGAACGAACTCAAGGCGATGTGGAGTCAGGCATCACAACATTACAAGAACGGAGCGAATTGGTTACAACATATGCCAGCCAACATCAAGGAGGATTACGATCGGAATGGGATATGGGACTTTTCCACTTTCCTATTAGAGCTATGGCAGGCTGCACTCATGGCAGCCTCCCAACAATGTCTGTACGAGTCCGTCAAGTCATCCTCCAAGGGACGACCCAAACACGTCCTCATGGCCAAATTAGCAGCAGCTGCATCGACCCTATGGGGACAAGTGGGAACCCTTCTCGTTCAACAGCAACAACAACAACAGCAAAAGCGATGGGACTCATCCGTATTGACATGGGAAAGTCTTCTTGACACAGTCACTACTACATCAACATCATCAACAAGTACGATAACGAACTCTGCATCCACAATGGGAGATGGAAGCAGAGCTAAAGTCCTTGCGCTTTGGGAGCAGCACAGTCAAGCCTATCATATGTACATGACTAGCATTGCCGAGTATCACCAGGCTATGGTTCATGGTGAAAAGAAACAATTAGGTATGCAAATTGCCCGATTAAATCGGTCCCTCCAGTGTGCTACCAATTGTGCTGAATTTTGTCAAGGGATCAATGCTCCGCCTTCGCGGCGGACAGTTACGTCGACCAAGGTGTCGATTGCGACGACTCCACCTAGTACCATCCCATTGTTGTCAGAATTTGGAGCCGCGACGATTCTACCCTGCTTGGACCAACTACGTACATTCTTGGAAGAAGCCATATACGGGAATTTTGAACGACAAGAGAGTGTCCCAACCGAATTCCCGGACATCCGTGGAGAACAATTGGTCAAAATTGATCAGCCTCTACAGAAGTTGTTACGTCCAATGAAAGGAGCAGCACTCTTTCAGGTAAATGGTACGCTACCGGCATCACAAGGTGAATACGAGATGGAAACGCCGCATCACCAACAGCAACATCATGAACATCAACAGCAGCCCCAGCTACGAATGCAGCAAGAACAGCAGCAGCCACAACAGCACCATCATCATCAACAACGACAGCATTACGAAGATCAAAATGGAGTGGGCAGTGACCTGCCAGTGAATATTATTGCCGCAACTGGGAGCCACGCGGACAATGGCAACCACATTGCACGGCAACCGAAACAGCAGCAGTCGCAAGAGCACCGGCAACGACAACAAGAAATTGGACAGCAACAACAACGATGGGAGCAAGAAGATGAACAGCAGTTGAAAGGTCAGCATGAACAAGACCAGCAACTGATGGTCCATGTTGAAAAGTTTCGGCATGAAATGGATAGGCGTTTGCAATATTATGTCGGAATGGCGAATGATCGAACAGAAGCAGCCCGAGCCTCGTTATCGATGGCTCATTTGCCACACTCGCTTACTGCGTTTGAGCAAGAACAAAGTGGAGGGGGGATCCCATTATGGCTCTGGGAGAAGGTGGAAGCAATCCAGAACGAACAACAAATTCCCAAATTAAAGCAAGCCTTATGGGAACTCCGAGACATGTCCGAAACGGCCCGGTCCCATCTACGACGGGTCCGAAACGAACTTGACAGTGATTTAGAATCAGATAGATTGTATCGACTGGAACAGCCCCATTTTCAGGGCCGCGACGTGTCGCAACAACAAAGGCCATGTCGACAATCTTTGGGTAATTTTGAACGCGTGCTTGCATCGGCCCAAGAAGGAGACATGGTAATTTTGCAAAGGCTTGAACAATTGAATACTAATCCAAAGTACAAACTTCTGCAGTTTCGAAAAACAGAGTTGGATCGGCTCCTACCCAGTGTAAATCATGATGGTGAAAACGGAGGATTCGATACCGCTCGCCTCAGTCGATATTTGGTAGAGTTGTCAACGCTTCTCAATAAGCGACAAAGCATGCTGCAGCACTGGCAGAGTGAATATGAACGGTACGACATCGAGTCCAAGCTGGAAAATCATTATGCCAATAATCCGGCTGAGTGGAACCAAGCCATGAGACATGCTCTGTCGTCCTTTGATCCAATCATTTTCGAACTTCAATCAAACTTAGACAGTCAAAGTGAGCTGATGGATAGAATATTGGCAGAAAATGACGAGTTTGTCAAGTCCCGTACTGGAGCAAGAGCACCGGCTTCCGATTCGTGTTTAGCGGTCATTGAAGATGCGATTGAAGATGTGGAGCAACTATGGACACATTTGAAGGAGGGAACTGGTTTTTACGATGCCTTGATTCCCAAAATGGAAAGGCTTCGAGAAGAAGTTGGGGATTTGTCAGCTCGCTTGACCGTTGAGCGTTTGGAGTACGACGAGCAAAACAGGCGATCGCAACAGGAATACGCCGACGCCGAAATGGCAAAGCGAATGGCATCCCCCGACGATCAGAATTTGGCAGGAAATGGTGGAAGTAATGCCCTCCAAAATGGAAATGCCTTCCAATCTGTTTCTTCGGGGAATCCTCCCATGTACTCGGGGGTTGGGATGGATTCCGGTTCTTATAACCCCTACTCGGTACCACCAACACCACCGACAGGTCCACAATCGTTTCAACCAAGCTTTGATGTCAACGGGACACATTCGGCTACGTTGGTTGCCATGGGATTTGACGCTTTCAGGGTCACCGAGGCCCTACGGATACACAATAATGACGTCGATCGAGCCTTGAATGCCCTCTTGTCAGGATGAAAAAAGAATGGACAGCACTACGTGCGATCGGCGATAGCTAGGATGTACTGCGTATACTCTAAGGTATGTACTGATGATAGACATATACTAGAATGGAATGGTAGTAGAGATATCGTTACAGTTATCTAGGCTTTGCCGTGGCTACCGTTGCCTACTGCATCCACGTGTCATTCCTCTCTTCCCGCATCATACCGGCCTTAATACTCTAGTACTACATACTCTCATATTCTCTTCTCGAGAAAGCGAAGAGTCAGGCCAAGATGGCCTTAACGAGCATGTCTAGGTTGGTTTCGAATGGATTAGATGATGCAAGTAGTCACCAGAAGTGCTGATAGTGGCTTTATCCGAATTCCTACGGTCGTTGTACGAGGTATGAATGATTCATCATCGCGTATAGCAAATCAGTACTTTCAAAACGTGATGGTAACTCCATCACTATTTCTGGTTTCTCACACCGATGTAGAATGAGAGGCAAAAGACCAAGGGGGAGGTTTATATCCCGTTGGCAGTCTCGTCCTGCCTTGTTGAGTGCAGTATAGAAGGGAATGAGGGGTGCATCACTAAGATGATCGATTTGGAAATTCTGTAGGGTCCACTGATGACACATCGAAATGGATAAGTCGACAACAGAACGGGACGAGTAAAGATTTTCTCTCAAGTCGAGTGATACCAATGATAGGGATGTCAATAGGGGCGATAGGGTTTCGATTCCAATATCCGAAATCCGATTATTCCGAAGCATCAATTCCCGAAGGCATGAGTTGGCGTTATGAGCCAAGGCCTGTATCAATGTAGTAAAGAAGGTATCATCAATAAAATTGGATTCCATCCGCAATTGTTCAAGACAGCATTGAGGATTGGTTATGCCATGTTGTATCATATGCATCATGTATTTTCGATCATCCCAAACATCTTGATTCGATAAATCTAATCGTTTCAATCCGATACTAGAATCCTGTAGGAGATGTGTGATTGCTATCGTTCCTTGTTCTTGACAGTAGTTGGATGGGAAACATAATTCTTCCACCGCGCACCGTGCCGATTGGAGTGCCCGTACAACGGTGGCAACCTCGACATCCTCGAGACAGCAAGAGTCAAACGAGAGTAACTGCCACTGATTATGCTGAGATATCCGACCTGCAAGTGTCTCAACAATCATTAAGGATGGAAATGAGACATTCAACAACTCCAATCGAAGAAGTGTGGAGTCAATTAAGCTGTCCCCAAAAGTCTTTGCTACCTGAATGGAAAAGTCATGAACTTTACAGATTCGTAATTGCTCAATGTCTGCCATAGATGGTAACTTGGAATTCCTTAACCAAGTGGCAATATATTCCAATGTGGGTTTGGAAACATTGTGAAGGACAAACTGGCTGATGTTCCGGTGTGTTGAGATTTCTTTCAAGATCTTTATGGCACAAGATGATTGACTATTCCATAACTCGACTAACTTCCAACTCGTTTTCGGTCCTTGTCCATGAAGGATATCAATCAACTTTTCAATTAAGAGTGGATTCAACCTTTGACAACCTATTACCAACTCTATATATGTCGTCGTCCTTGATGGTTGACCAAGACGACGAGAACCTGAACCTGAACCTGATGTAATAGCACCTTTCTTCTTCTGTTTCATTGTTTCACAAAGAGAATTTCCATTCCCATCAATGAAGATCCGACGATTCTCTTTCACCTTCATGTCAAGACAAAAGGAAGCGAAGAACACATGCTTTCCCAGTTTGGATCCTGAGGCAAGATACCTAGCAAGTGAATGAGATCATCTACCGTTGTTGACATACTGTCAAAATGCAGGACGATCATGCAGCTACGAGACGCCCCTCTACAACCACTGCCGCCAACTGGTTGCCCAGACCATTTAGTTGCTATTGTCGCTGGAAGTGTCGTAGCGACATTCGCTGTTGAAACGCGTGGTACTGTATTCTACGATCATATGTAAGCATTTGTGTATGACAGTGACTGTGAGAAGACATACCGTACATAGGAAGATAACAGTAAAATGTATATAGGAGGGTACCTAACATAGAAGGTACTGGAATAGAGCCAAAACCGCTCTGCATCCATTGGATAAATTCATGTGGTGAGAGTTAATTTCGCGCCCGAGGGCAGTTCTAGCGAGACTCAACGCAACAGAATGGGAAACTTCTTCTTTGACACCCCATCATCGTCGTGGACAGCATGACCAAACAGATGGGTACTTTACCGTTCTGCTGTTTGGTGACTACTTTCGGCGTATTTTGTTGATTGACCGAATGTAGCCATTGTAGGCGGTAACGCGGGGTGAATCAGGATTGCAAGACAGTACCTTTTCAGTGTCATAAGTGTCGCCTTTATGTGGGTCGCGCTTTCTTTGTGGGTCGATGAAGGATTTCTATTTCGAAGTTGTCACCGTAATCGAAGAATATTTCCTCCTCCGCTGCAATATCCCTAAGGGCATAGAGTTGGATATGATTCTCTCCCAAAACAGCCTTGTGCCGTGGTGCGACGTTGGGATTCGTACTGTGATTGATAAATCGAGTCTTATTCCCCTTGTACCGTGCATCGATCATGTAGTCGGCACTAATTTCGAAAAGATAGGTAGATCTTGTCTTCTTTTCATCTACTCTTCTTCGTTCGGCTTCATTATCCGTAATGAGTTCTCCAATATACTCGTCAATGACATCATTCTTCTTTATGGCGTTTCGGCTAAAGCATCCAAAGCCATGGACAGTCGATTTCCCTATCAAAAGATGAGCATGACGACGCATCGACATTTCATCATTCCGACATCTCTGTCCGCCACCTTCTCCTGATAGTAGTAGTACTGGTTGATGAGGTGGATCCGTACAGGCATCACAACCACAAAGACGTGGATCACATTCTCGATGGGCGATGAAACAGGGACAGTTGGCTCGGCATTTCTTCTTACAGACACAACCACGGAAGAAATTTGGACTGAATGCTCCCCACAAACAAAGATTGGTACAATATTGTCCATTCTGTATACAGGAACAATTCTCTTCTGTACAGATTTCCCTATGGACACAGGGTTTTGCAAAGGGTCGGAGACCATCGGAACGATCTTTCATCCATTTGGGAATAGTACGTTTCTTCTCCCGAAACCACTTATCGGGGAGTTGATATTTAAAATTCAATGTTTGAAGTTGACACTGGTCTTGGATGATCTCTTTCGGTATTCGTGCAATTTTCGATACCCGGTCCAAATCTCCACGATATACTTGATACAATCGTTGACAGATTCCTATTTCCGTATCTGATAGTTTCTTCTCTTCAAAGCCTTCCGTCGTCAAAGGAGGGAGCATAATCTTAAAGGGATCAGTTCCGACTGGTAAACAATAAAGTTGTGGAAGCCGGGTGGACTTTCTCTGTATCAAATGAAAAACAACGAATATACAGGTGAGGTTCAGATGACACATTCGCCGAGATTTAACAGTCCCATCGGACCGGATCGATCCTTGTGCGAGGTCGCCAGGAACACTCGTTCCTTTCTTCCGTTTTCCTTTTACCTCAAAGTGTTTCGCATCTTTCGCTCGATGGAATAATTCCAATTGAATATCAGCAGGGACCTCCTCCTCATGATTTCCATGATAGTCACAATCAATGACTAGACAAGAAGGACAGAATAAGGATCGATTTGTCTCATTGGCCTTTTCATAGAGGGTTGAATATTCCTTTGGAGGTTCCGGAACGGATGTAAGATTCTTCCATCGTTCCTCGACATGTTCTAAACTCACTTGTAAAAGGATTGATAAATATTTTCGACACTGTGAGGCATCCGATGATGACGTTGTAGGACCAAGGATAGTCTTCAGAACCATATCAATGTCTTCATCTTGTTCATCTAACTCAAACCCTGCACCAACAAAATTTGGTATTTGAAAGGAATGAATTTGTCGCTTGTATTTCTTTTGATTCGGTGTCAGGATCTCTCTCGTCTGCTTCTTACTACTGCTACGACTAGTTTTTTTAGGAGGCGATGGGGACGATATTTCCTCCGAACTTTCCTCTTCCTCATCGTCGTCGTCGTCATCATCATCACCGGAACCTGCACCCGATTTGGGAGTCGGTGGCCGATCTTCCTTTTGGGCATCATCCAAGATTGGTAGGAGGACTGTTTTAGAAGATGTATGTTTCGTAAGGAGAATGATATGATTCTCTCGATTGGGAAGTGGATGATCTACATCTTGAAGATAATCGGATTTTAGGACCGTGTATGACTCAGGAGAAAATGTCGGTGGTATTGGTGCAAAGAATGGGAGTGGTTGAATAGGTTGTTTGAGATTTGACATCACATCATTCTTTTCTTGTATCCGCTGTTGCCATACAATCCTTTTCCTTTCGTTGCGTTCCGAACGTGATTGTCTTAAGGCCTTTTCAACCTGCGACCGGATTTCGTTGGAAAATTCGTCACGAGCAGTTTTTTCACTTTCGACGTTCATTGTTTCATCCGTCAAATCTTCCTTTCGTCGATTCTCTTCTTGTTTTGCACGTGTTTTTTTGGCTGGTAATTTTCGATCCATCTCTTCTGGTGGAGGATTGTCCAAATCTAACCGTCGTTGAGTAGAGTTCGAAGTAGTAGTAGAAATAGTATTCGTCGTCGTACCGGTAGTAGCATGGGTTGATCGTCCTTTCCGTTGTTGTTCTTTACTTGTTGTCGGCGTCGATGTGGAGGGATTCCGTGACGCAGCAGTAGTAGTATTATTATTTTGGATTTGTGATCGATCATCATGGTCATTATTTCTTCCTTGATCTTGAATTCCGTTTGTTGTTCTGTCGTCGTCATCATCCGTTGTTGCCATTCTGGTTCCTGCTTCTCCTACCGCCATAAACAATCCCCTTCTAGGATTTCTTCTAAATTGTGGTGGTAGATCTGAGTTTTTGGAGGGTTCATTTTGTATCTTTCCGCCACCCGTCTTTTTTCTTCCTCTACCTTCCGTCTTGGTGTGACTTTTCTTCTTCAATCCGACCACCAATGGCGAAGTGCTCCTAGATGCAACGGATGAGGAATAAGAAGAGGATGATGACGACGATGAGGAAGAGGAAGATATCTCAGTGGTAGACGAGGAGAGGAGATCAATGACTTCCATCGACTCATTGTCAGTTGGAGGATGTTGCCTTTTAGGGCGGGCCGGTGATGGTTGGGATCCTTGAGTCGAATGACCATCTGTCGTCAATACTTCATCCTTATCGTTATTTCGATGTCGTTCACCTACATATTCAACCTCCCCGTCTTCATCATCATCATCCTCATCATCAACGTCGACAGTATCGTCAACATCCACATCCATATCCACCGGTCGATCATTTTCTTGTTGCTCATCCTCCTCCTCATTATCATTGTCATCATCCTCATCATCATTATTCTCATCATCATCACCGGATGTATCCAACAAACAAATGGCACTGTCTTCGTCTAGATCCGAATCAATTTCAATGGCCTTGATTGGAGTACTACCGTCAGCATTACTCGTCATTGTGATGATGTTACTGAATCCCCGTGGGATTTCTATGTTGTCTACCCGCTAGAGGGATTGAGGGTTATGGATGTTAACAGTAAAACTTATGATATTACCGGTAAACAGTATCTAAAGAAGATGCTGTGCATCTTGGAGTGGTGACAGTCTCACCAGTCAACAACAGTTGTTTGACCACATTGATCCAAAGACGGAAGTATAGCTCATATCATACATACATATCAAACATAGGACCTTGAGACCCTGGGGGGAAAATTACCCGTCACTGTCACCTGTCATCCTCCTCGTTGGCCGGCTAGGAGTGCTCAACGGGCGTCAAGGCCGGTGATATTTTGTGTTACTTAGAAGAGACACGTACCGTTTCAACGGCTTGCCTCACGACGGGAGGACCGTCCTTCGCGTTGGAAAAGCACGACAGAAGGTGTAGCGGTCATCTCTTTTCATCGAGCAGCAGTGCGGTTGGTTGGGGAGGGGGTTTCAAATCCTTACCGGACCGGGGCCTGTCGGACGTGGTGCTTTGCGCCTCGTTTAACGGATCCGTTCCCTCTTTCACCTCTTTTGTAGGGTGACAAAAAAAACCGTCCACATCCTCGTGTCCTCCGTCTCTTCCGTCGGCGCCAATCCCCCCAACTGAATCTCTCATCCTCCAGTTCTTCCGTTCGGGGTTTAGACTATCTATTGTATGGGACGTAACAAGTTGCGACTTCTGTTGTTGTGACCAAACTGAGAGACTACACCAAATATTCCTTGTTTGATTCCTTGGCTTGGAGAGGTTAAGGATTGGACATTAAGTTATTCGAGGCCAGCATCCCCCCCCATCAATTATTTCTGTTAAAGAGTCCACTCGGAACGTCGTTGTTTCTTTGTCATGCCAGCGGAAGCTTCTCCTACACCCTCCAATAGTTCCTCTAGCAATAGCAAGAATCCTCTTCGGGGGGCAGTGGAAATTATACCTGTACGTGTTTGACCGGAGAGCCTTATGGTATACATCTGTTCTCATGTTTCGCTCACTGATTGGGTCGGTTGTGTATGTGTCTGTCTTTCTCTTTCTCCTCCGCACCTCTACTACTGTTTCGGTCGGATCCTATACAGAATCGTTTATATTACTGTGCATTAAAGACTCCACCAGTGAGTCATAAAATTCTATTGCGGAATTTACAACAGGAAAAGGTCCCCGTGAAATGTTTCAATATTGATGAAGATTTGATTTATTGGAATTTCTTTTTAGATTTCGGACCATTGAATCTTGGACAACTCTTCCGGTTTACTGTCAAATTAAACAGTCTATTGGTCGAACAATCGAAACATGAAAAGAGTCATCCTGTCATCCTATTCTATTCTAGTACAGTCCCCGCCAAACGGACGAATGCTATTTATCTTATCTGTGCATGGCAAGTATTGGAAATGAAACGTACCCCCGAACAGGCATTCTTTGGATTTCAATATTATATGGAACATGAAGAAGAGGAGGGTCCACCAACCTTTGCATCCTCCTCCAGACGAAGACGGTGTAGTTTACCACCACCCAGTCCATTATCAAGTATTGCCAAGGCGACAGTCGCTCCCCTCCCACCCTTTCATGATGCAAGTCCTGTGGCCTGTACGTATGAATTAACCATCATGCATTGTTTAAAAGGTCTTGTCAAGGCAAGACAATTGGACTTTTTTGATTGGGATGGTTTTAATGTAGAAGAATATGAATTCTTTGAAGAAGTTGAGGTACGTTTCGTTCCCGGTTTTGCGGTCTCGCGGTCTCCCACAATCCCGATTCGTTCATACCTAAGATGAGACGCTTCCCCTCTTTTCTTCTTTTCCTCAATGAATTTACTCTGAAACAAAGAATGGG
>Ga0194115_10003882_pt1 | contig 16491 bp, 14 predicted proteins | sample TA2MahsurfametaG_3_FD_148656 | JGI IMG/M metagenome (GOLD analysis project Ga0194115, IMG submission 148656) | Freshwater microbial communities from Lake Tanganyika, Tanzania - TA2015002 Mahale S4 surface | ecosystem: Environmental > Aquatic > Freshwater > Lake | place: Tanzania: Lake...
ATAAACGGCGATAACGACGAATTCGATACAAAACGCAAACGTAAAAACTATAACTCACTCTATCAAAACTACGGTTTTTCGTTTCCGAATTTTCAGGTTAGGTGACTCCTCAACAAAGGATGAGGAACCAGAAGCTATGGAGGAAGAGGACAACGTGACGGATGAAGAACGGAACGACGAGGAAAGGGATGAAACCAAGATAAGTGATATTGAATCCTCAGAATCAGCCAACCACATATCGAACCCCATCGGGGGACGGGGAATTTCAAATCATGACGCGGTATTCAACCATTTCCCGCAGCTCACATGCATTGTGATTCCATCTGATCATGAGCAGCAAGGATCGGCTGAACCAACAGGTAGGGGCGCCGGTATGGATTACGTCCACAAGAAACCGTCCGAATCTGACGACGACGAGTACGTATACCAGGTACCGGTCAAGTCTTACAGCGACGAGTACGTTTATAATGCACCACTCAAGTCTGACGATGAGGATAAATGTGAGAGCCTGGTGTACCAAGAGGCGAAACACGACAGTCCGGCTTATCAACCGGGAGTAAAGGTCACCATATTGCTTGATGAAACGATAACGTGGAGCACCAAACGACAAACGAGACTAAGGCCGGCGGGAAGGGACCCCGACGACAACAAGGATCAATGTTTGTGCTGCGCGATCATGTAGTTTGCCAGACAAACAGCAGTCCATTTCGTACGTGTTCTTTAGCAGATAAGTTCGTAGTGGCTTCGAGGGACGGTCATGTCCAGTTGTATGGGACTACGATGCTACCGTCGTCTGCTACGTGACAAAAGTGTCCACCTCCTGCAATCCCCAGAGAATACCCTGACAGCCAGCTTCGAAACTGATCCCGGCGATCCATGAGTCGTGCGAGCGCTATGAGGAATTCGTCATGTGAGACGATGCCACGCCGAGTCACGTTTTGAATACCCATCGCCCATTGAATCTGCTCGATGGCTTCCTTACATTGACGCTCTGCTCTTTTATTTTCTTTATACGCGTCACGTGCCTTTTGCGAAAGCCGGGCCTTGGCAGCTCGCATCTCGCCAAGAGTCATTTCCCCATGAGTTTGAATGGATCCTTCTTTTGTGATCCTCGGTCGCCGGATAGCTGCAGGCGATTCCACTACCATTGTGACCCGTTCCAAGTCCAGCGCAGAGTTGGCTGCCACTATTCCTTCCGGATGAACTTCTTGTCGTTCAAGGCTTTCCTCGTGCGCCACTCTCCGAATAAAGGTGTGGTATTCTAGCGAAGAACAGGAGTGCCCCTTCAACAATTTCACTCCCAACGCTTTTTGGATCTGTGTGGTACGGACTTGTAGCAATTCACGATTCGAAAGAAACTCTTGCAGCTTCTCCCGAGTTACTTCTTGCAAGGTTTCCAACACTTGAATCTGGGTAGAAGCTGGGTGTAGGTAGAGAATACCCCCGTGCAAATCGAGAGACGATTGAAAGTCATCATGTGAAAAGACCAGTCGTAACGGATAGAAGGAATCTACATGAAATCGAGAAGAATGCTCGTCATGGAGAGCAATTAGGGATCGGACCAACGTAGCAAAGGACTCTGATGACCATCCCATACTGATCCCGTCAATGGCCTGAAACGAGTACAGGCGTCTCGCCACCAAGGCCGCCGCCGATGCATCCATGCGGAAATTTCTCCGTTCCTCCATCTTTTGTTTGGGTGTTGCTTTCAGAAATGATAGTAGGTCTCGACCCTTTTGGGAATTGATATCAAAAGCTCCATTTTGGTGAAAATTCCCCGTCATCGTCCCCGCATGGTGTGTCCACAATATTTGATTGACATCCAATCCCTTTGCATGTTCCGCTTGAGGAGCTGGTGGAGGTGGACCTGGTAGGGATGCTGCCCCAGATAATTCCAGGGCCTTGGCCAGACTTGTTAAGATATTCTCTACTGTATCGTCAAGTCGAATAGACTGCCTTAGGAGTGAACCATCCCTTTTCTCCAACACAAATGGCATGGCCGCACTTTCTTCCTTGACAAAGGAGGACTGTGCCATGGCCATCTGGTGACTTGTTGTCGAAGAGGGTAGATTGGCTGTATAGTTCTGAAAATCCTGTGCATTCCATCGTTCACTCAATGCCGCCAAGAGAGCCGCTTGACCCCGTCGTAAGCTTTCATCTCCCAAACTCCGAAACCGATCAGGATGTGCACGCATCAAGAAACTCCGTCGTAACTGTGCAACATATACCGATCTGGAGACATGAGAGGCGCCAGATTTCGCCGCCGACGTTGACATTGTGTGGTCCCGTACATCAAAGTGATTGTATCAGGAAGAGGAATTGAAGGGGAAAACAGGAAAAGAACAAAGAAAGACGGAAGAGTTGATGTCGTTGAAGAAGAAGGCAGACGTGGCGGATATCGGCATGTTCTTTGTTTCAGTCGGACTAGTCACGATGCCTCATTTATCGAAAGCAGCACCCCCTTTCACACCATGTAAGTGAAATGAAAATTTTCATCATTATGGCAAAGGGGTCATCCGTGCTGTCTCTTGTCCTTACTGCAACAAGACTGAAAAAGCTCCGCAGGAGCGCCTCTAGAGCTAGAGCGAATCCTACAGGTAGAGGCGAAAACGTACATAGCCATCTAGATCGAAGCAATCCCAAAATCGTCAGACCTGGTATTATATCAATCTAAAAGCATCCACTCTTGGACAATCGAAGACGAACGAAAAAAAAGCTATGGTCTGAATGGTTTTCTCATTGCTGAAACATGATGCCATGAATAAATTGTTTCGATAGTATGTTTATCCTTTACTAGCAGTCAAAATGGTCAGGCGAAAAGCTTTAGTCCTCCCTTTCTTTCATTGTTGCATCATCTAGTTTTGTAAACATCTACTGTTCCCCCTGTACATTCTCTCAAAGTCAGCTAGAGTCTGTCAGTCAGTCATCTCACTTATGCTCACCTCACTCCAGATCGAAGGACGATCCTTTCCTTTAGATCTTCATCCTAAAGAAATTCTTGATGGCATTTTCAATCATGGTAATAAACTTATCCAAGGCAGTCTTGTCCAAATCATTTTCATAAGATGGAGCTTGTGAGGAACCAGCTTTCACACTATGTGGATGATCATCAGGTTCTTCCTCGGTCAATACCTCCGGTTCATCCTCCATCGTCGTCGTCGTCGACTCCTCCTCCACAGTTCCTGTGGTTGTCATCAGAGGAGGTGGACTACTGGAACTTGATGCTTTCGAAGGGGAGGTGGGAAGCATTCCCAGGAGAGTCGTTGGGATGGCAGCTAAAGTCGCTGGAATTTTCAGAAGGACTTTCGCCATCGCATCAAGACTAAATGTTTGATCCTTGGACGAGGAAGATGTCCCTCCGACTCCTGTTACGACGACAAAGGCACCCACAGTCAGGATAGCTACTGAAGCCTTGATGATATGCTTTTTGAGATGACTCGTCGTCGTTGTTGTGGAGGTTGGAAGTTTCTTTGTTGTTGCAGGAAGATACCAATTCGGTGGCATCCCCTCGGATGGTTTTTGTACATTTTTCGCAATGACCATAGCCGCAATGTCTGGACGAAGGACTTTTAAATCCTTGGCCTTGAATCGAAGTTTTCCAAGGAGAATCTCTTTCATTTCGTCAGTAATCATTGATGATCCCGTAGTGGGTTCTACCGCGGTTGTTGTTGTTGTCGTCGTCGTCGTCACTTCATCGACGGTATCATTCACTTCGGCATCTGGATCGGAGCCACCAGGTCCCACCGCCGTGGCGGCAGACACTGCCGCTAAAGTCACTTCTTCCTTCATCGTCGAATCTTCCTGTCCTTGTTGTGGTTGTTCTTGCTGTTCATCGTTCTCTTGTTCCACAACAAGGACCTCGACTGCGTCTTCGACATCATATGCATCTGCCAATTCCATCCTATCGACAAATGCAGAACTATTTTCATCGTCTGTCTGGAAGCCCGCCGTTGCACTTTCCAAGACTTCTTGTTGGGTTGGGGTATCATGATCAAGAGGTGTAGTGGTACCCTCTTCCTCCTCTTGGACTTCTTCCGTGACGAGGAGCACGGTTTCCTCTTCTTCATTTCCATCCGCTTCAATGCTCGCCGCTGCCGTGTCGGCAGTTTCTTCATAAACGACTTCTTCCATGACAAAAGTATCTTCCTCTAACTCCGTGACATCATCAATATCCATGGCAACAGCTTCATCGTCTTCCTGTTCTTCTTCCACTGGACTTATATCATCTTCGGCCTCATTCTGTGTCTCCTCCTCCTGTGTTGGTTCCTCCACTTCAGGATTCTCTTCCTCTCCTCCTTCTTCGTCTTCCTCCCCCTCCTCTAAAGCTTCGTCTCCCACTGCAGTGGCCTGGCGACGGCTTGACTTGGTACTGGTCTTCGTTGTGGTAGCCGTCGAATCTTCTTCATTGTCCACTTGCTCCTCTTCCTCCTCCTTGTCATCGTTATCATCACCTCCTCGGACAAGGAATGATCGTCGGACAGCAACGGAGAGGGAGAAAGGTGGTGAGAGGGATATCGGATGTTTCAACGATGAGACCATGATTCTTGTATTCGTCGTTACGATCGTCATCACTATCACCATCAAGAAGATCATCCTAGACTTATTCCATGGATTCAAAGGACGGTCTCTCCGCCCATTGGCACCAGAGACTGTTGCTCGTCGTAGTCGCATATTGTTCGTGTAGAGTTGTCGTTGTAGACGTTGTTGTCTTTAGTATGGATGTATTGATGAATCGTTGGAGTACGTATGGAGAGATTCCCTTTCTCTGGCAGAACTGGATTGTGCGGTTGCGTGCCATGGTTAGGTTGACAGGGATGATGATGACTGTGATCGGTGGCAGAGCTATGTACGGTACAACGTATGAATATGGCTACTAGAGAGCGATCGTGTGGTGTTGAAGTTCCGTACCTTGTTTCCCCCGTCCGAATATCCGAATATCCCCCAAAGAGTTGGAAAGGGGCATAGATCCTTTCGCTTCCTTTCGAACTCTTCCCCCCCATCCACAGCAAGGCCCCTTTCTCCACTGGAAACCTCAACAGATGTCACCTGTTCATTGGCAGGTTCTTTTTCCAGAACGATATGTACGACAAGACGAAGTTATTCGATCGGAGGTACATATCTACTCCTCGTATCTACAAAGACGTTTGAACTAGAGACGACTCCATTCGTGTGGCACATCACACATCACACATCTCACCGGAAAGCTTTCGAAAGTTGTACGCTATAACTATCACACCTGTTACGGTATCGACGTTGCTTCGAGCCTACAGCAAGATATCATACACACCACCTCGTCTTCAGAAAGCCCCACCATACAACGACACACATCATCAATCATCATCTCTACAGACGAGGTCCCACAATGAATCATCTACCATCCAAATATTGCGCTTATCGTCGTCATCATCACCATCTGCAGAAACAACATGATCACAACGAGAAGGACTCACCGTCAAGACGCCAATGGATTCGTCGCCGACGATGTCCATATCGTTGGGTGCTGTTGTTGATGTTGGTCGGTGGTTGTCGTACACAGACTGATTTTCTTTGCATTCATGCCTTTTCCACTGTGTCCCTCTATCCTCGTCATCATCAATACTATCCGAATCCAGGCTCGTTTACGGCCTACGATAGACCCATATCGTCAACATCACCTACTCAAATCCATTTGAGTGATCCATTCAGTCCTTTTGAAGACCCGACGACAACATCCTCTTCCGCCCCCACCTACTCTTCTCCCTCACTTCGAAGAGTTGCCCGAATGGAACAATTTGCTCGACTTCCCGTATGGCCAGTATGGATGGGTGTCATCTTATTCCTGATCGGTAAGGTCTTGGGTGGTTCCGTCGCAGCGACCTTGGAAGATGTCGTGGGAGGTCGGGTCTGTCCTAATTTCTTCAGGGAAGACGATATCACGACATCTCCATTTATTATGCTAGTCCATCATCGGCATTCCTTTGCTTCCTTAGATCCCATTCGATGGTTTCAAAGAAAGTATATCCTACCAGAGGGTTTCCCCGCTCATCCTCATCGAGGCTTTACGACTTTGACATATTTCCTAAAGGGTGGATTTTCTCATAGAGATTCCTTAGGCGTCGCACAATCGTACGGAAAATCATCCAGTCCTAACTTCAACACAAAGATACAAGAATATCATTCTCAATGGCTCTTTACGGGTGCTGGACTCTTACATGAAGAAATGTTCAATGATTCACCACAACAGGAATTATTTCAATTATGGGTGAATGTACCCTCAACAAGAAAATTGGATCCTCCCACGGTCAACCTGTTGGGTGATGACGAATGTCCCCATGTTATCCTGGAGGGACGAAGTCGGACTGTCGTCTTGGCGGGAACGTATGTAGGGGGAAGTCATAAGAAAGATGGTAGGGAGGATTCTACGCCTCCTGCCTCTTCGACAACACCCATTATGAGTGAAATGTCCATCTTCCATGTCACGGTTGAACCTGGGCAATCATGGTCCTATCGGATCCCACCCTCCTTTGAGACTGTCATTTTGTATATACGACAAGGATCCTGTGAAATCGATGGGATAGTCCTCCCAGTTCACCATACGGCCTATTTAGAACCAAAGGGAGATCTATTAAGACTATCGACGATGACGACGACGACTGGTGTAGATTTCCTGCTCTTGGCGGGAAAACCCTTGAGGGAACGAGTAGTCGCTCAAGGTAGCATGGTTATGAATACAGAAGTGGAGATCAATCAAGCCTACCGTGATTATCAGATGGGAAGGATGGGAATGCCATGGTCTCATGAACTTTCTGATGAGGAATGGAAAGGACATGTCAATCAGTACCCGTCCGGGTATCGCTATTCTGACGCTTCTTCTGCTCCATCTACAACCTCCCTTTTGGAGCCCAACGAAAATTCGTTTTGACAAGAAAAATCGAAATCCTTTGCAGCTCTACGTGAGTATGCTTTGTCAATGATTATCGTCCTCGTCCTCCTCGTCAGGTGGTAGTATATCTTCTATGCACTGGTGACCACATCCAAAGTCTCGAACATAGCAAGATGATGTTTTGTGACGCTTACCAAATTCGTCGCATGGCTGACTGCTGATTGCTGCACAACTTTCTTGTGCCAGTTGCTGCAGATACTGGATCTGACGTACTCCATGTTCGACACGGTCTCGCCCAATACTCTCAATGGTCAAGTCCAACGATCGGTTGGCGGCCGCGTAAAGCAGATAATCTGGATTAGTGTCTCGATATGGGCCGTCCAAGTAGGCCTGTATGGAATCAGATACTTCTGAATGATCGGGAATAAACTTGCAGGAATGATCATAGGATACATACGCGCCATGTTCCTTGGTTCGCAAGACGATGAGATCCGAATATTGCACCCCTGGCAATAAGATCTTGAGGACTGCCATACTCTCCACCCATCGTTCCGTCAGAGCAACGAAATTATAGTAGTCCAGGACTTCCTTTCCGATATGCTCGTGAGCCAGACGTTCTGGATCTGTATCAATAATGGAAACGTCTGGTATTCCCATCTCGCTTATCGTACTGTTTACCGCTTCTTTTTTCAAGCGGTTGTAGGAGGTTTCCTGCAGATACAGATTACCATGGTAGCCCTCTAATCGCTCATTACGTTTACGTATGAGTCGTAACTGATGTCCTCGAGAGAGTGATAGAAATTCCAGATGCCATTTTTCGTCGTCATATCGTTCGGGTGGTTGATAGTAATAAAAGGACGACTCGGCTCGTGTATGAGGGAGACGAACAGTAGTCCAAAGAAAACTCTTGGCCATGTTCCGATTTGAGTGGTGATTGAAAATCGAAAAAGTATGATGGAAATAGGAATGACACATTGGTACCCTTTCAAGTTCTACTGCTGTGGTTTTGGTTGTATCTGACTTTGTCAAGTAGTTGTTTCTATCTCCCTGTCTTTGCCGCTTTGCGAAGCGAAGTGCAATCGACAACGTAACACCCGCAGCTGTCGTTGAACCTGCCTTGTGGACTTTGGTCAACATGAGTCCCTCCAGAGGTTGTGTACTCCTAGTTATGTCGGCGGATTCCTCCAGTTCCATGGATTGTTGGTTGTCAATTTGACACCATTTGGTCCCACTAAATGGTTGAAACGGACGAGCGATTTGATCCACATATTCGTCAAACCATGAGGTGGACGTTGGGGCAGTTGATGATTTCTTCTTTGCGAGCGTTGTCCCCCGTATGAATCCTTCCATCACCTCTGACGATACAATCACCGAATAATTCTTTTGTACCACCCACAATAGAAGGGCCGATATGAAGATAAGACCGACCTTGCGAGGATGCACTAGCAGGAATTGGCAAGATGATCTCACCGATAACGAGGTCCTTGGAATGTCATCGTCAGTTTGTTGCACCATGATACGTCTTTCAATGTTTTGGGAAAAATTGGAAACTATCTGTATCTGGAGGCTTACTTGCTTACTGGATAGAAGTGATGTGGACTGCCATAAGATCATCTGACGAAAACCATGATGAAGTAGATTTTGTGCTCACACATTTTCCAAAGAATAGTTGCACTCGACCCAACGGATCCGTTACGGATATTACTTACGGGTCATGGGATTGCGCGCGGATTTTACAGTTAGATATGATACCGTTATTCTGCCGATGTTGCCGCTTGTACGCATCAACGTTCAATATGCCGTTACTGGTAATTTTACGATCCCGCCTTGGTGCCATGTGTAGGCGACGGAAAGCGACATTCTCTTGTATGTACCATTACGTATATATTTCCTCTGTATAGAGTGACTAAGATTAGTCGTCCCTCTGTATGTAGGCAATACTTCCACAACAAGCTACCCCCGCGAGAATGAACACCCATGTGCAAACCCATCAAGGCTACCTTGATTTCAAGATAGGTATGGTGGTAGTACCTTGGTCTCACTTCCGATGAGGAATGGAAGGGACGAGGTACTTACTGTCAGTCTAAATGTTGGTTGCGATATCAACACCACTCTACCCGCAATCTGAACTGCGGAATCCATCAAAACTTCCTCCAAGACGAAGCAGAATAAAGGGGGTCCAATATCCGGAGAAGAATTCGTCATTCATCAGCATCGTCGTTGTTGAGCGGAAGTATGCCTCCGATACATTTGTATCCACATCCAAAATCTCGGACGTAGCACGATCCCTCTTGAACGTCACCACTGTCGGTACACGGTAACACAGAGGCATCCATACAGGTCTCTTGAGCTATGTGCTGCAAAGATTGGATCTGACGTACCCCGTGTTCGACACGTCCTCGACCAATTCTCTCAATCGTCAGGTCTAACGATTGATTGACTGCCGCATAAAGCAGATAATCTGGATTCGTATCTCGATAGGGACCATCCAGATAGGTCTGTATGGGATCAGGTACTTTCGAAACATAGGGGATGTAGGCACATGAATCTAATCCATGTCGTACAAAGGAGCCTCGCTCCTTGGTCCTCAAAACGATGAGATCCGAATACTGAACGCCTGGTAACAAGAACTTGAGGACTGCCATACTTTCTGCCCATCGTTCCGTCACGGCGACAAAGTTATAGTACTCCAGAACTTCCTTACGAACATAGTCGAATGCTAAACGTTCCAGATCCGTTTCCATCATAGAAGCGCTAGGACGTGCCTGGGCCGGGTACTGCCCACGAAGGTATAAATTTCCACCGACTTCTGACAAGGATGATGACTCGTTCTTCATATTAATTGCCTCACTAACCTCATCTTGTCGTTGTCTTCGTCGTTTACGTATCAATTGGAGTTGAAAGCCTCGAGAGAGTGATAAGAATTTTAAATGGTCATCAACATTTTCAAATCGTTCGGGATGATAGTAGTAAAAGGCAGATTCGGCACGGACATGAGGTAAACGGACAGTCGTCCATAGGAAACTCTTGTCTAGTTTCCGATTCGAATGGAAATTGTCCATGGCAAAGGTATGATAGAAATGAGAATTACACATACCATTGGAATGAGAGAGTGTTGCTGGAATGGTTCGGGATGGTATTGTCTGATTGGTCATTTGTAATAGTCTTCGTTGGGCCACTCGATGGGCAATCGATAATGTGACACCAGCAGCCGTCGTTGAACCTGCCTTATGGACCTTCGTCAACATCAATCCCTCCAGGGGTAGGTCTGGACGAGAATATCTCTCATTGTTATGAACATGATTTCCCAATGTCATGGATTGTTGATTGTCAATTTGACACCATTCAGGCCCCTCAAAGGGCATAAACGGACGTGCTATACAATTCACGTATTCATCCATCCGGGAGGGCGACGTTGCAATGATCGACTTATTCTGTACATGGATACCAAATATGATAGATTCCTCCATAACCTCCAAGGATGGGATCATCTGTAAGGTCATCCACAACGAAAAGGCCAGTATGAGGATGTAACCAGCTTTCCGCCGAGGCCATATTGCCATGTATGGGCACAACGACGTCTCACGATATGGCCGTGGCATGTCTTTATTCTCTGTCGGTCAACATCTCGTTTTTTTTGGTATTACAGGAAAGCCTGAGCATATAACAGATTTTCCTTTTACTATGGTTTCAGTCCTCTTTTGTGCCAGAATGATCGTAGTGTTCAAGGTTTTGTACTCGAGTAGTATACTCACCGTCAGAAGGTGGCGCCTCCTGGCTCGACCTGGAATATCCCAGATTTTGCGTTGATTTCAAGTAAGCGTGCCGTACGAACTCGTGGAGGGAGTTCAGGAGATCGTGACTCGCCTACGCACCCTGGACTGACTGTGAATTTTGTGTTCATTCGAAACACCATCCACCATGATGGACGACAAATTATAGAGAGATCCTATACTACACATAAGGTGACGAAACGCGAAAGTGTCCGATATGATACATGTTGGAACTATAGAATGGTACGCCGGTCGAAGATACATAGGGTCGCTCTTCCGATCATCTTCCGACAACAAACCTACAGGGTTTTTTGATAACGTTACCGTAATCGTTCGTGGACCGCAAGTCACTTGGGGTGATCATCCCAACAACGGACACCAGCGACTCATTCATTACTTCCCGCTACTTTGATGGAGGTCTCGCCTCCATCCGAACCAGTTTTGGGGAAACGAATATGTGGAACATATAGCCCGACCATTTCTACCGTTCAAGGGAACGGAATTGTGTCAGATGGACCATCAACAATCCTTAACACTCCAGGATCCTGGCCGTAAATCTTGGATACGTTTTCACTCACAACTCCTGGAACGATTTTGCTATTTTCAATCATCATTCGAAACGGAATATGGCCCAAAGTTTCCTTTGGACGACGGTTCGTCTTCCCCATACTCGAGCCGAGTCGTCCCTTTATTACTATCAACCACCCGAACGATATGATGACGAACAATGGCATCTCGAATTTTGATCACTCTCTCGGGGACATCAATTGCGACTCATCCGTAAACGTAATGAACGACTGATGGGTCATTATGGAAATTTATATCTGTCCGGAACGTCGTTCAACGAGAATTGGAACAATTCCTTCATCGTGAAGAAGGAGGTGACAAACACCTCGACAAGGATACAGGGAATTCCTGATGTTTCCATGATCGATACGGATCCAGAAGGTTTGGCACTCGAACATGTCCGGAAGGAAGTTTTGGATTACTACAATTTCGTCGCGGTGACGGAACGGTGGACTGAGAGTATGGCTGTCCTCAAGATGTTGTTACCTGGCGTACAGTATTCTGATCTCATCGTCTTACGAACCAAGGAACGTGGTACGTTTGTATCCCATGGTCGTTCCTGCAGGTATGTACCCAATCATTCGGAACTAACTGATTCTATACAGGCCTATCTGGATGTTCCGTATCGCAGTACCAATCCAGATTATCTCCTTTATGCTGCAGTCAATCGGTCGTTGGACCTGACCATTGAGAGTATTGGGCGAGACCGTGTCGATCATGGAGTACGTGATTTGCTTTCCACGATTTGCACAAGAAGGTTGTGAAGCAACACGCCTTCAGCCTTGTAACGAATTCGGTGAGCTTCAGTAGGCGTCATCTTGCTATGTTTGAGACTTTGGATGTGGCTACAAATGCACAGGGGATATCCTTCCAGTCGACAATTCTGAGAGTACTGCCATGTCATAGCTTCGTGCTTGGTTGCAGCAATGCGTTTGCCTTATGGGCTTTGAGACTAATGCGATGATCTATGCAGCTATGATGCAGGTACCAACGGTCGATACGGAAAGACGCGATTGGGCTTTCGGGAGTGGATTCGGGGAGACTACGGTCTACGGAGCCTCGGTATAAAACCTCAAGAACGGACCAATAAGCCCTTTCGGCGAGGAGAGAGCATTCTCCCACGAACGGGGCAATATAACAGGGCAATAGGGGTCCACTGACCAGGTAGCTTTATGGGAGAAAGGACGGAGTAGTTTCACAACACACTAACTGCTCGCAACCCCAAACAGCCTCTGCACCATCCGAAAATCACCGCCCCCTAGTCATCATGCCATGATTTTCGTATCTATTTATAAAGAGATAGTCTGGACTTAAAGGGGACGTATCCTAGTCACGAATCACGCTTCTCACTGTCAACGCCAAAATCATAAGCCCCGCTGCGACATTGCCCATCGGACAACATCTCGCACAGCAGTCACGATGAACTCCCGCTTTATTTTACACGGCCGAAAAAAGATAGAAGATAACTTGTAAACGCAAACAGCATTTGACGAGGCTGTAGATGATTACCGTGTATCATGAATGATTCCTTTACGACAAGGGATCCATTCGCGTACTTGGGAGACCCGTTTCAAGAGAAGGATGCATTCGATGGTCAAATCACGACCAGCGAAGACAAGGATGAAGAGATTCTTCCGCGAACAAAGGCCCCACGTGGTTCGACGGGACGAGATCAACAGACTCGACCAAGGATGCAACGTATGGACCTCTCTCAGAAATCACCGACGCCAACTCGAAAGTCCTTGACATCATCGTCGCAGACGCGGTCACCAGACGAGTGGACATCATGGATAGGAACAGGGTCGCGGTCACCCCAGAAATCGGTGTCCCTACCAGCACATTCGACGCCGCCGGTGAGACGACGGCCCACGACCCCAGGGAAGATACTACCATCCCCAAGGGATCCGGAATCAACCAAGATAAAGTGGTCGCCACCGCCGCCTCCACCACCACCATTTTCGGATCCGACATCAGCTTCGGTTCCGTCGCTTCCGGCAGGAAGAATAACACCAATTTCGGCACCTAGGTCTCCACCCTTCACAGCGAAATCGAGACCAATTTTGGAACCACGGTCACCCTTACTCTCAAAGAAATCGATATCAGATTCATCGTCGCAGTCGGTGGCGTCCTCGATCATTTCAGAATCAGGTTCGACGTTACTGTCCACGACAGTCTCAAAGAGATCGACAATAGGTTCGACAATGCCGTCACCCACATCCTCAAGGAAATCGCCGTTGGATTCGAGGTTACTGTCACCCACATCATCTAAAAAGTCGACAGTAGATTCGACATTGCAGTCGCCGACATCATCAAGGAAATCGAATTCGAGGAAGATAACGTATCGGTCCCCGACGACCTCGTCGAAGAAGTCGATGGCAGAGTCGACCTTACAGTCGCCGGAATCGTCGAGAAAAGCGATATTGGATTCGACGTTGGTGTCACCGACAACCTCAAAAATCGTGACTTCAGGATCGACCTTAGGGGCCACGGTATCTGCAGGGAACTTGACTTCACCCTCTACGTCGTCCAGATCCTCTGTAAAGTCGACTTCACGTTCTTCCTCGCCTTCTACAACACCACAGAAAATGGCCTCACCATCTGTAGAAAATGACGATTCGATGTCCGCAACAAAATCGAAATCCATCACGCTGTCGTGTTCAGCAGAGGAATCGACATCTCCAAACAATCACGATGATGTGAACAAATCCGACTGGGATCGACGAGATGGAGGGGCTATTGGTGGAAGGAACAGAAGTCGCAGCAGTAATCATATTGCAGAGCGCGTACGTAGTAGGAGTCATTCTCAAAGAAGGCGCAGTACGAGTATGGAGGCTGGTGGCAAAAGTACGACCTCGCCAGGTTTTCGGAGGGGTAATAGGCTGGTTCGAAAGAAACTGAAGGGAACCTCGTGGGAAGATAAGGCTTCTGAAATCGCTGCTGCTTTTGACTGTTCCACCTTCCGTACCCCGTCCGGAGAAGATGTTTTCGAGCGCAATCCTGTGTCAACAACCGCTGATATACACAGCAATGACAACTTCGGTGACTTTGAGACGGCCTTTCCTTCGGAACCGAAGCCTTCGGGTAGCAACAACCGCCGTGGTGGTGCATCGCTTGGCAACTTTCTTGGAGAGGCTCAGAACACGAAGAGTCCAAGAAGGGGCAAGGATTCGATTACCGTACACAGTGCTCCGGCTGCAGGCTTCAATGGAGAGCAACGCTCTCTTAGGGGTCAAAACCGATCAAGATCATCGCAGTCCGTTTCTCACGTAGATCAGAGCTCGCAGAATAGAGATGCGGAGATCGTAGTAGCGGAAGCGTCAACAAGGCGACGTCGGTCACCGGCATCCCCAAGATTCTTGTCATCGTCAGGAAAGAATGATGATGCTGGAGATTCAAGATCGTTGTCTCCGTCGAAAACGAAATCCTCGTCGTCGCAACGGGAATCGAGGTCTCGAAACAATCACGATGATATGAGAAGATCCAATTCAGGTCGACGGGATAATGGTGCTTTGGACGACAGGAACAGAAGTCGCAGCCGTAGTAGGAGTCACTCGCAAAGAAGGCGCAGCACGAGTTTGGGGACTATTGGCGAAGGAGCGACCTCGTCAGGTGTTCGAAGGGGTACTAGGCTGGATCGAAAGAAATTGAAGGGAACCTCATGGGAAGCCAAGGCTTTAGAAGTCGCTGCTGCTGTTGACAGTTTCACTTTCAATACCACACCTGGAGAATATGCGTTTCAGCCCGATCCTGCGTCAACAACTACTCATTCACCCGAAGACGACAACTTCGGAGACTTTGAGGCGGCCTTTCCTCCAGACCCAATACGATCCAACAGTAGTAGTAATAGCCCGGTTGGTGCATCGCTAGACAACTTTCTTGGAGATGCTGAGAAAATGAAGAGTCCAAGAAAAGGTAGAGGTTCGGCTACAGTGAATAGTGCTCCTCCTGCTGGGGTGTTTAATCTACAACGACCAGCACCGGGGGGTCTGAATCGACGAAGGTCGTGCGAGTCAGTTTCACACAAAGATCATAGAGACATGCAAAATGTGATCCCGGAAGCCTCCCCGAGACGACAGTCACGGAGACAATCACGAAGAAAATCTGATATTTCACCTCAGAAACCTCAGGTATTGAAACTTGATATTGCCGGACTTGCCAAACAGGGATATCTGGAAGTTCAGGATGGGAAATTACGGCTTGTCCTTGACGTGGGGAATGGTGTACACTAAGAATGGAAAAGAGTCGAAGGAGTGCTACGAAAAAGAGAGCCATCTATTTCTACTACCCATGGCCTGTGACGGACTTCTCGCTATAACCATCCCATAACTCCACAGGGGGCTACGGATATAGAATTTATTTCTCATCCTAGATAGATGTTGAGTGTATTTAGTTCTTTGCGAAGCTACAAATAACAGTTGTCACTAAAGGCGGGACAGAAGCTCCACGCATCTGTTGGAGTGTACTCATGCGAGGACTTTCACAAGTAGAACCATTAGAAGAGGGATAGAGGATCTTTTTCGGGTATCTCGAACCCACACTTTTAGTATTGCCATGATGCATTCTTGATTCTCAGCATTGGTTATCGCATTGTGAAAGGCAACGTTTTCAACCAAGCGTCATTCTCAAAGTCTCAGCGATCACACAGGAAATACTACGCGAACTTCCGCTCGCTAGCTTTTTAACGTCAATTGGATTACGACCACGACGGTAGGAACAATCAAGAAGACGAAACACAAGACTGGCAAAACACATGTCCCATCCGTCGTAAGGTATCACCACGTCTCTTGCCACACATAGTTCCAGGAACAGTCCGAATTTGATGGATTGGCCGATGTCATCATTTTACCATTGATCGAATAAGGTTGTTCATCATCTCCATCCTGTAAAATTAATACAGAAGTCGGCGATGCAGGAGGCGACGATCGTTGATTTGACCCATTTCGTGGAGAGGATAAAGATTCGACATCGTCACCGTCGTCAAGGAGGGGGTACAACATCTGCGTTTCATCGGGAAGGTTGGAGATTTTCATTCAGGGATAGAAAAGGCGAGGTGGTACTTGAAGGAACTGGATGTCTATGTATGCAGCAAGTATGGGTTGAAAATTGCTTCTTCACTATTGACACGTAGTCGGTTCGTCTACTTTCGTTGTAGATAAAGATAGCATTGAACGATGCTCCCTCTGGTCGCATCGTATTGGATTTCTCGGTAGTAAGCACATTAGGTACGAACGTACATGAGATACGTATACGAGCAATACAATAACCCATACGTAGGTATGGGAGAAAATG
>Ga0194115_10003884_pt1 | contig 16487 bp, 8 predicted proteins | sample TA2MahsurfametaG_3_FD_148656 | JGI IMG/M metagenome (GOLD analysis project Ga0194115, IMG submission 148656) | Freshwater microbial communities from Lake Tanganyika, Tanzania - TA2015002 Mahale S4 surface | ecosystem: Environmental > Aquatic > Freshwater > Lake | place: Tanzania: Lake Tanganyika...
TGCTGATTGTCGATGTATCAATACCCGATCCGCGTATAAAACTTAAAAAATAATCTTTAACTCTTAGCGCAATCTCTCGTTGTGATGCAGAGGCGTTAGATGTTATTGATCTCACTACTGTTTTGTACAAATTTTGTGAATATGTGTTGTATAAATTACAAGTATCATTAAGAGTCGCAAATGTTGGTGCCGTCGTTGTTTGCAAGTCGCTATACAAAGTATAATCGATGCCCAAATCTGTGTCAAGTTTTCCAAAGTTTAGACCGCTTTGATTTGTGATCAAAGGAACTCTTAAACGAAGAAGGTCACCGTCAGTAATTCCATTCAAAACATCTGTAATATTCGTGTAACCACCTGCAAAGATGTCTTGCACAACTGATTCAGATGCATTTTGATCTGCTGAATCTATTGTTCTAATTGATGAATACGGTCCTGTATAATTTGAGATAAGCGCTTGCGCAGTGTCAAAACTATTATTATTTTGTAATATGCTGCTTCTCAAACCATGAACAACAATGTCACGCTGCATTAAACGTGTCAAACTTGTGATCTTGTTAGGATCTTTAAAGTCTTGGAATGAAAATTTTGTTCCTGATGGAGAAGCAAGTAGAACCACAGTTTGTTGATCACTTGTTCCTGGCACAACTAATTTTAAATTATTAATTGAGCTATTGTAGAATGTATCAAGGTAACCATTAATTGATCCATTTGCAGCAAGCGATTTTCTTGTCAATTCACTAACATTTTGAAATGATATATCACCAACTACGAAGTAGTTATGTATTGTCTTTAATATCTGCGTGATCGCTTGAGTATTAGTGCCATTAGTAAGAATTTCAGTATTGTAATTTTCATCTAAATTGCGCAAATAACCGATAAGATTGCTAGTGCCATTCATGTATGCGTAATCATGGTCTCCAATTCGCATTCCGTCTGCTTGATTAACATTTAGCCCCAAATCAACATTGACAATATTAAAAAGCTGCACAAGTCTGTCTTTTGCAATTGCCGCTTGAAGACACAACTCAGCATATTGACGTCCATCTGCAGAAGATTGCTCATATTGCGTAGTTGTCAACGACAAGATGCTACCGTATCTATCCAGCGAGTCTTTGACAAAAGATTCGACAGATAGCTTGACTTGATTATTTAAATCAATGATAAATGGCGTTGTCGTTAATCCCGAAGTAAGATCAACAACTTTTGCTGTCCTGGGCGACGTGAGAAGAATCTCTGGATACAGTGATGTCATTCCGTGTGATCCCGACAGATGGAGATCTCGTAATGTTGAGGGTGCCAGAAGATAATCTCTCAGCGATACTGTTCTATTGGTCCTTCCTGAGTTTTGTCTTGCAGATTGTCGACGCTCTGCACGTTGTTGCGTCGTTGCTGGCGCCGTCTCCGTTACAACGACTTGCCCCCCTTCACCAAATGTCGTTTGCAGTCTTGCGCTTGAAAATGTTTTGACAGGTTGCGCCTGAACAAGCTTTCCTGTTGTAAATTTGTAGCCCATCAGAGAACCTCAAATCTTTGTGATGATACTTCGCTTAATGATCGTCCGTCATATCCTACCGGTGTAACGACGTATGTGATGCTACCGTTCGTTAAATTTGTTTTGTTATCAAGAAAATTTTGCCTAACAGCAGCTGTGTTATAGTGACATGCTCCAATGACAGATCTGATACCGCCTCTCTCGGTTGAGATAATGAAAAAATCGATATTCTTCTGCGTGTTATTGCTCAAAACGTCAAAAGAAATAATTCGCCGCTGCTGATCAGCGACAATTAGATCGAAATTGGTGATAGTAATCGCGGATATTGCGCGCTTGACTGCGACCGTTTCTGTTATGCCTAATCGACCCTGCAAAAAGCCTGATGCGTCGACATCAGAGTTTTTAGTGTTACCATACGACAGCGTCCCTTTCAGGAGTGACTTCTTCGACAAGAATTTCTGTGTAAAATTTGATTTATTGATCTGCTGTGTCGCTGTCAATGCTGATGAAACTATCTGGCTCCTTTGAAATGCATCTTTTGGATCAAAGATCTTGGCTGCTGTCTTCTTTGAGCCGATTTCTTCAAATAAATCAGGTTGACCTCTCAGCAGGCCTTCAAATATGTAGACGACATTTTCTGTCGTTGAATCTATAAAGTCACCCAGATCGACGACGCCTAGATCTTTGATGACACCCGTATCAACGGAAATTCTCTTAACGTTTACTTTAGTTGCCGATGTTAAGTCACCTGCAAGCTTCAGCGTTTCGTTTTCATAATATGTCTCAATACCTAGAGCATTGGATGCAGCTAAAATTGCTGTTGTGTCGCTATCATTGACCAATTTCACTTGCAAATTGAAAGTCGTTGTCGTCTCTGCACCATTTGTGATTTTGCTTTTCTGTGAAACGACGAGTGACGTATTAGTCGTGTAATCACTTACTTTGACAATCGATGTTGATCTTGCTCTCTTGGCGCTGCCATATGCATCCTGCAAGAACGCAGCATACTCATAAACTTCTTCTTTTCTTACTGAGTTGTCATCGTATGCGCTTGTTCCACCGTCAGATTTAATAGGTTCACCAACATTCTGCCACACTTTCTGGTGTCTCGTAATTGATCGTCTGGCAAACTGGACATATTTGTAGTTTGCAGGAGATCCATATAGCTCAACAGTGACATAACCCATGTTGCTAGTTGCGACGACGGTGCCTGATACGACGTCGCTCTTCTGTGTGTAATTCTTGCTATCAAAATTTCCCAGCACAATGCCATTCACTAGAATTGGAGCACATCTTATTAGAATATTTGATGTTGTTTTTACGCTCAAGCGCTCCGTAATTGCTTGCGTTTTCCAGTTTGCAGTCACGTCTTTAATACTTGTGAAAGCAGGTTGCTCAACAACATTTTGATATTGTGGAACATTTCTTTTAAAGATCTTAATACCCGTGACACGTGGATCTTTGTTGAAGATAGAAATTTTTGCAGAATTATTAGACGTAAACTGTATCCCGGTCGTGGGCAGCGATTTTGGGATGTTGTATTTGGTAATCTGTCTTGCGTGATTAACTGTAAAGTCGATCTTTTGCACAAGGTCGCCGTTATTTTTTCTGATTGTGCAAATTATCACAAATTTACCCGTAGCAGGAACGCTTGATGTGGGCATCCTAAAAGCATAGGGAAGCTTAACATCAGTTGTAAGACGCTGCTGCAATCTTGACTTTAGTGCAGGGGGCAAGTTATTATTTGCATTTCCGGTTGCTATTGTGGTTGCGAACGATCTTGATATACCTACCTGTTGCCTTCCTACAAATCCAGTGCCTTGACGCTGTGATATCACGTCTTGAACTAAGCTCTTTTGCTCGATGAGAGAAGCAGGATCTTTGCCATTTCCTACGAGTGATGCATACACATCAACATCTGCCTTTGATGTTAAAGAAGATCCTTGCGCAATGACAAGATCTGATGCAGCTGCCTTTAAAACGGTATTTTGTGCCAATAATTCTTCAGAAATAAATTGACTTTCAATGTTCTGCAAATCAATAAATTTTGTCTGCTTTAATCGAAACTTGCTTACCTTTGGTGACACGCTAAAAATATCTGCACGTTTAACCAAAATTGTGTTATTTTTCTGATCTTTGTCGCTTGTTTCTATGAATTCTTTTTTGATCTTATTGCGATTGAGAATCGTCTGATTAATGTCAGAGTTTGATGAGAATGTCTTGTTGCCTAGCAAAGAAAATGTCTTACCTATCCGCTTGTAAGCAATGTCAATCTGCATTGTTCTAACATCGACTGCATAAGCTGCAACTTGGTCGACCACAAAATTACAGCGATATTCATAGAACTGCTGCCCATTTTGTGTGACAACATTCAGCTCGATGTCTTTTTGTGGCATATCTTTGATGATAGCAACAAGATCTCTATTGATAGTATTCATTAGTCAGCCACAATTGTAAAGATATTAACAAATGCTGGTGCTTGATACACATTTGTGTCTTCGTTTGCATAAACTTTGCCCACAAAGAACACTCTTTTAAAAGGTCTTGCTCGATCTTGCTCATCTTTAAATTCTCCAAAATCGACACAATCAAGCTTTTTTAGTGCTGTGTCAGCAGAAACTTCTGCTGTCGAACCTTCAAATATTTGCATGAAAACATTGCTGCTAATCGAAGTTTGATCAAAATTTATCGCAAAGCTCTCTTTGAGTGGAACTTGCGGATCAGTTCCCGCCATGTCCTGCATGAGCTCTTCATACGTAAGCGGGTCAACGGCTGCAATTGCCTGGTAATTACCTAATTTTTGCTGGATTTGATTCTGATCAACATAGACAGGTGGTAAAAATTGGAAATTTTCAACGTGTGATAGCTGGCGATCTATAAAAAGCGGGTCAAGAGAACCTACTTGACCTGTAGGTTGAAAACCTCTAAAGGGCGTAAAATTATTTCGACGGAAGATGACTTCGTTTGTCGACAATGAGAATTCTGTTGATTTCTCGTACGGATATGACGTTCTTATCAGCTGCTGGTTTGATAAGCTGTCCAGAATTGACCCGCTTATCAGCTCGAACATCGACGCAAATGAGCCCGTTACGGGCTCGTAGTTGACCCGATTGTACGTCCCTGCACCGCCAGGTGATGTCAGTGTTTGGATTGATGCAGAATAAACCGTGCCGTCAGATGAGACCTTGACGGCATTGCCATCGTATGGAACGAGCAAGCCACTGTCATCATTTTCAATGACAATTTGATCTTGACTGAGGTTGCTTGCTTCAAAATAGAGGTAGGCAGACGCGTCGTCTGATCCGCTAACTGCATCTTTAGCGTAAAAAACATGTCTGTCTGTAAATGACGCGAACATTGGGACAAATTTACCAGCAGCTAACTGCCGGCGCCCTTCTCTAGTCAGCAAGACGTCCATGATGCGTGTTTTTGAATTTAGAATGCCTGCCATGCTATTCTAATTATAACAAACCCATCACGTCTTGAAAATGAGAGTGCTTGGCACAAATGGCGTGTTTGTTGTTGACGAAGGGTAGGGCCCTCGAGACAAAGATGTCGTAGATGCGTCATCAAATGGGAAAGTTGCCGTCATGTAAGGGCTCAGATTATTGCAAAATGTCAACGACGCTGATGTTGGAATCTCAGATGATGACAAGACAAATTTTGCGTAAGCAGGTCCGTAATCTTCGAATCCGCTGTTTTTCTTAAATTTTAGCTTGTTAAAAATTCTGTAATCTTTAGCCTGCTCAAGCATGTCACGATGATTGCCGTATCTATCATATCTAAAATAATTTTTAGGCTTCGTAGGGTTGCTAAAAGCAATATCAAAATTTGATGTGAACGGGAAAGGACCGATGCTGATCGTCGTTGGGCCAGTTTGATAATATGTTTTTTCATTATCTACAAGATTGACAAATCTCTCAAACGATCCTGACGATATTGCTAGCCCTCTAATTAAACTCTGTGCAACGCCTCTATTTCCTTCTGTCATTGTGCCTGTGATAAAATTATCAAGATAACCTAATGTGTAGCGTTCACGTTCTTCAATTAAAAACTGATCACTGTCATCTTGCACATTTGTGATAATTTCGTGAACAGAAGGTGACACAAGCTGTTGATTAACACTATTGTGAGTTTTTGCTGCTTCATTCTGAATAAGAGAGCCATATAACACGACTTGTGCTTCATTATTTAGGATCTTGAAGAATGATCCGGTTTGAGATAAAAACGTGTTATCATATCCGCCAACGTAACTAGCTGTAGGTAGCACAGTGTTGACATCTGCTTCAATGCCAAACACAAGGCGATCAGTCGGCAGAAGCAAATAAGAGCAAGTTGTAGGTAATATATCTGGTGGTGATGTAAAAAAGAAATTTATTGGCCCACCGAGTGCATCTGAACTTGCAGATGATACAGAGCCATAAACAGGATTTGCAAAAAGAAATCTAGGATCTGTGCCTACACTAAGACTTTGGGTAATATTGTCATTTCTTTGGACGTAGTTGGTAAAATTTGTGCCTGGTGGCGATGTTATAGGCGTTGCTGATCCTACTGCAGTCTCTGTGACATTAGTATTGGTGCTGGTTAAGCGTGTCACACCTTGGTAAAAATTTTGTAATTGTTGTGACACTTGAAAGCTTCTTCCCGCCACAGACACGATTCCTTTGCCAAATGAAGATAAGCCTCCAAATTGAATAGGATCAATTTTTGGCTTCATTGAAAAACGAACTGATCCTGTGAATTCACTTGCAACTGTAGAAGTCAATGGGATATTATGGTCATACGAGAATACAGGATTGTGTAGATCAAATTCTACGCTTGTGTTCACGTTGCTGTTATAGAACGATAGTGACTCATGCGCAAAAAGTGCTCTGCTAGATGATGACGCAATCTGCGCTTGACTAGGGTTTTCATCGTAGATATTGCCATTTTGTCTGTATACAAAAAAGACAAGATTATCGATGTCTCTGTATGCTCCTTCTTTGATTGAGCTTCCTGTCACTCCGTGTTGACGCCGAGCAACAAATGGCAACAATACATCAATTCGCTCAAGCACAAAAGGCTGGGCAATATAATCAGATAACTGTAAAGATTGTGCGTTCGTCGCGTGATATCTCGGGGCGTGCGGTGCATCAAAGAAATTTGTCGGTGTTCCGATCTTTTCATAGCCGACTTGTTCTAGTGCGGCGGTCTTTGTGTATCTTGTTGTATTGTGAGCCAAATTTGATGTGCCGACAAATTGTGCCATAAAATAATTTTGGCCTAAAAAGTCATTTCCTGTGCCCATCTTGCCTTGGTATGTCGTGCTTGAAATATCGTCCCAACCGCGCGTCTGGAAATTGTAATACACAAATCCTGTGCTACTTGCTCCTGCGAATGTGCCGCCTGCTGTTGTTGTTTCTGCAGCTGATAATCTAAATAACGGCTTTTCGCCTGCGCTCGTGATATCAATTGCAATGCCAATCTTATTTCTTACCGGTGATGTAAAGGAATAGAAATCGCCAAGTGATGATGTATTCTCTGTAGTTGCAGGAAGATTAAATTTTGTCTCATTAAACGGAGCAAGATTTTCTGTTATTCCTGATATGCTAGGCGCGTTTTCTGGATTACTAATTGATATTGTTGCTTGCGTAATAATTGTGCTTGTTGGCGTGCTCGTGTATCCTGCTGGTACTAGCTGCGGAAATGTGACAAGATCACTGCCAAATACAATTGTTTGTCTATCTTCGTATGACGACGAATTTTTACCTAAATCTTGCGGATCTGATGTTCTAATGAGCGAAGGATATGTTTTTTGAAAATTATCCTGATCTCTTAAGATTCGTCTTGCGGTTTTTCTTAAAAACTTTGTTGACATGTTACCCCTTCAGGCCGCCAAAAGCAATTGAGTCACGAACATTTCCTTCGTAAACAAATCCGCTTGATGCATATCGATTATATAAATCAACGTCTTGATTTAAAATATTTACTCCTAGACGATCAGTTTGATCTGTAGCGTTGTCATTAAATGGTAAATTTTCATCAAAATCATTTGTGAGGATCTGCGGGACTGCAATCCTCAAAATTTCTTCTTGCCCATCTAAAAATTCTGATTTGCTAGAGAGAAATTGATATTTGGTGTCTAGCGGTTGCCATCCTCGATACGAGTCTGCACTAAAAACGCTGCTTTTTGTGCCTCTAGCAGAAAAAGGCACTTCCATACCGTTTGGTTCAAAAATACTGGCTTCACCATCATTTTTTTCATTTATTTCTTGCTGTGTGACAAGTTCTCTCAAAAATTCTTGTGACAGATTGCCTTGCAAAATTTGAGCAGGTGTCCAGCGTTCTGTCGTGTCAACAAAAAGTGTAGTAGATGCCTTGATATTTTGACCAAAATCGTTTATCTCAATCGTGTTATCTAAGAATCCTTCATGATCAACACGCATTGCTCGCATGCCAACGCGTGGAAGAACACCCTTGCGTAAACGAAGAGGATCACGTATCTCAATGCCTTGCATAACAGATGAGATGGGACGAATGTCAATACCGTCCTGATTTGAGTTACCTCGAACTACGTGTGTGCTCTCATTGAATGGTGTGTATGACATAATGCTACTTATGTGATGATGCCAGTTTCAAATGATACTTCTGACTCATTCTGCACTGCAACAGTTCCAATAGTGTATTGCTGGTCATATAGGTAGCGCATTCTGTGCCGCTCAAGCATGTGTGATTCAATTGTGTAATTGATTCCTAAAAATTGTGTTTTCTTTGGCATCAGAGATGCTACAAGATCTTCGTAAGATGAATCAAACCATTTGAATAAGTCAAAGAAAATTTTAAAGTTCAACTTATCTGTCAATCTATTGAAGTAAATCTTTCGAAGCTGATCAATTTCTGGGTAATACTCATCATATTGATATGATGGTTTGCCCAGCGCATCATTAAAGAAATCAAGATCTGACATCAATCTCACGATATCTTCATTAAGAGCTTTGACAACTGAGTATTCGATCACAAATCTGCGATCATCTTCTGGCTCTTCGCTCCTTATGACATCAAACACAGGTGCAAGTCGCGCCGTAATGTTCTGGTATTCATTCGGATTTTGTAGGCTTCTGACGCGCACTTTGTTTGTTGTCGTGCTTTGGTCAAAGTTAGGTGCGATGTGCGTGTAATAAAACGTCTCTGGTTTGATGATTCTTACTTGCGGTTCAAATGAAAATGCTTGTGCAGCAAGATTATTTTGGCTAAAATCAAAAATTTGAAGCTGTCCTGCTCCACTAGATGATGTCAGCTGTTGATCGGTGCTATTGTCAACTCTCAGACGTTCAAATGTCCCTGTAGATTCTGTGTCGAAAGAAAAATTAATCAGGGGATTGTCAACGCCTAATGACTTGTAATTCCTGACTCGCTCGATAAATTCTTGCTCAGTTTGTGATTTTGACCACATTCTTAGCTGTGCGACTTTGCCAGAGAAATTAGTGACCGTAGCTTGTGTGGAGTAGCTATTCAAGAATTGCGTGCTTGTTCCAAGGCTCTGTGAACCAATCACGAAAAATGAGCCTGATTCGTTATACGAGCCAACATTCTGGAAAACATTTGTTGCGCCAAAACTGTCAACATCATAGAAATAAGAGGACGTCATAAAAGTGACATATGTTTCGGGATCTATGTTCTTTCCTGCTCGCAAGAAGTAAGAAGATGATGCGACGCCAATTTGATCATTTCTTTGCCTGCCGAAAGAAATCTTCCACTTGTCACCATCAAATACGTTGACGCCCGTTAGAGGTAAAGTTATGACACCTGTTCCTATACCTGCCATCGGGCGCGCGAATAAAACAACCGCGCTATCGTCGTCTGTTGATCCCGAACAAGCAATCACATTGACAACAACGCCGTGTGTTGAAGCGGGTGCTGTTGTGCCTGTGACATGCAACCTCATCAAGCTTTCAGACAAGAATGATAATTGTCTCGGTGAAAACTTGTATGTTCCTTCAAGTGTGAAAGATCCTGATGTGAACAATCCATCAGACAAATTGCCGGCGAGCGCGGGGAAACCCGGCTCAGTTCTTGAGCCCGACAGGAAGCTGCCTATAATGTGAGGCTTTGTTGTCGAAAATCCTTGTGCATTAATTGTGCCTGCTGTTGTCGTCAAGCTTCCTGAGAAATCAAGCATTGTTGATACTTCTGTCTTTGTCTCGCGTCTGCCTACCAAGAAGTTTTTCTTCGGCCCGCCAAACTCTCTAATTGTAAAAAAGTTATCAGGAATGATGCCTGCTGCATGGAAAAGAGACCGAACAGATGAATTTGTCCCTTTTTCACGCATAATGCTGGACATATTGACAAGTAAGCGTCTCCAGAGCTGTTTTCTGACATAATCTAAATTTTGTGCCAGCTTCTCATCATTTTGTGTAACATTTCTACCATCATAGAATTGCTCGCCCAGTGCCGTTTTAAACATTGACGGCACTTCAAATCCATAATATTTTGCCAAGAATGGCAGAAATTTATCAGCAATTGACTCGTCTGAGTTATACTCAACATGCACAAGCTTTGAAAAATGATCAACAAACATCTTCAATTCATCAAAAAACTTAGCATACACAAGCAGCATTGCAGAAATTATTTGAGGTGATCCTATCACGCCTGTTCCCGGCATCGAGGTGCCTGTCAAGTCATTTCCTATTGTTCCATCTTCGCTCGTAAAACCTTGTGCCGTGTATCCTTCGCGCAGGTAGTGTGCAGGAATTAGCTTTGTTATTAGATTGGGATTGTCATCATCATATAATCTTGCTTGTTCAAGCAAGACCTGATTTAAAGTTTGTGTTGTTGAATAATCAGCAAATAAGACGGGGCATCGTTCAAGATCTTCAGCAATCATTGGATTGGCTATGCCCGCACCTTGACGCAAAGATGTTGCAAAATTGTCAATAAAAGAGTGAAGAGAATTTCCAGAATAATCTAGCACAACATCATTCGCGCCATATGACCCGGTCGGTTCATTGAACTTAAAATATAGCTTTAAATCAGGCTTTGCATATATTTCTTTTTTCCAATTATAAGAAAGTGTCTCATAATCTACCGTGTTGTGATAAAATCTTAATTCATCAAGCGCACCTGAGAGATTTTGTTGTGGGACAAAGCTGTAGCCGCCAATTGAATGTGACGATCCTGTTCCAATCGTCAAAGGTGCATTGTTGAAAGAAATATCACCAAAATTAATAAAATCTGATTCTACAGATGCTCTCGATAGATTTTTGTAAATTTTTAGAGAGCCTGTCGCGTCTTCTGATTTGTATTCAAAATACAAATGATTGAATGCACCTTTCGACACGACTGCTGACGCTGTTGCGTAGAGTGAGCTGTTTGATACGGCAAAAATTGCATTACATTCCGTGGTTGTTGCTGATTGTGACAACGCTATCGTAATTGCACTGTTAACATCGCTCCTTTTCTGTAGAATAACCTGATTGTCATTTGCCTCAGAAGCGGGATAGATGAATAGCTCAAATGAGAAATTATTGCTACGAGGATCGAGGACACCTGCACCCGTGTCATCTTTTGATACGGCAGGAAAATTCACACCTGCTGAGTCGATGACGTTGATGTATGAAGAACCATTGAATAGTAAGAAATTATTGTTTTTTGAAAATTGAGACAGAAGATAGCGTTCATATCCTGTCAAGCTGTCTTCAAAGTTCTCAATATCTGTCAAAGATGAATCAAATGGGTAATTATTGATGATTCTATCAAAAGCAACATTGACTTTAGCGACGGCAGAGTTAAAAAATGTGTGATTTTCGAAAGAAGTGTAATCAATGTTGAGCTCTTGCGTCGACTTTAGCGCTGATCCGATTTGATCATACCTGAACGATCCCGTGTTGCCAATGTTGTTTGCTTCTTGATTCTGGATAGTCACACCATCAAATCTATTTGACAGCGTTGCTGCCTTCAAATTTGTCGTGAAGATTGTGGGTCGATTTGTTCTAACAACGCTTGATGGCATTTTAGTTCACTCTGAATTTTGCTGCAACATCTTTAAAGATAACATCAGAACCTTCTCTTACAATTTTGAAATCAAATGTATATGTTCTTCCTCTTGGTAGAGAGATCATGTTGAAGTCAAAATAATGGCTTATTGTGTCATTTGACACAGCTGTCCCAGGATTGTGAAATGGTATGATAACTTCATTAAGATCTGTGTCGCGAACTTGATAATAAATCTCTTCAACAAAGATGCCTTTGTTCTCAATTGGAAGTTTTTGGGCGATAAATTGACGTGTGATATCTTCAATGAATATTCTAAATCTGTATTGCTCAATTTGCTCATAAACAGCGCGCATGTTTGTCATGCTAATTGTTATTCTCTCGAGATCAGTATCAAATTGTGCAATGTCGGGGCGATAAACAGTTAATGATCCTGTTAAAAATCCAACAGTTCCGTCATTTGATCCCCAGATTTCTTTGAAGTCAACAGAACCTGTCCCGATTAAATGATTATAAATGTCTGCATTCTCATAGCTGTTTAGCGTCAAAGCAGCGTAGTAAACGCCTGTAACGTAGTTAGAGCCGTGCTTGTATTGTGAAACGTTGACCTGCTTAGTGTATGATCCTGTTGTAAGTTTTAGGATCATGCAATTTTCACCCTTGACTTCAGACAACGATGAGCCTGACAGGACGTTTCTTGGAATTCCTCTCACGTTGTTTGATAAGAATAGATTTCCTTGCTCATTGAAGAAGAAATTCTCATGATTGTCTCTGATCAAATCACTATATGTGACAACAACCTTCGGTCGCTTTCCAACGTTAGTTGCATTACGTGACGTGAATCTCTTCACAAAACGTGTAAATTCATCTGTCTCCATCGAACCAGAGAAAGATATTCTAAAGCCAAAATCAGGTATCAGGCCTGCAAGCGTCCCTGACACGATTTTTGTGATGTCAACATTTAAATCTTCTTCACCCGTTGTGAAAAGCTGCTCTCGCCAAAGATTGACGATGCCATTTCCATCATTTAAATTACCGCTAGAAATAATATCAATATCAGATGAACCTAGCAATCCTTGTTTATTGGCCCCAGTTACATACCACTTTTCAACAGTTCCGTCTGAGACAGATGCTGTCAAAAAATTGCAAACATCAATGTCTCTGAATCCCGCTACGTCACGTCCTACACCCTCATCAAAACTTCTTGACAATGGAAAAACAATTAATCTAAAATTTGTAGGTGTTGGCTGTCCACCATAGACATCGCTCAAAACGAGATTACATTTGAAAGAGTTGTTGTTGATGTCTAACTTAGATGACATCAAATTTGTCAACGTGCTGTAGTCAAACTTGATCAAGATTCTTGATAATTCAATAGGATTTATTTCACCTACAATCGTGTTCTCATCATAAAGCTTAAAAAGATCAAGTGTTCCTGCTTGACCCAGATTGGCATCAGTCGCACGAAATGAAGATCCAATAATTTTATTGGTGATGTATGTGTCTTTACTTGCTGATAGAGCTAAATACATTCGATCTCCTACGTGGCATTACCGATGATATCAAAGTCTGGGTATCTCACTTCAAAAATACCTCCCGGAGGAGGAACAAGCATTCCATTCGTTGTGTTTTGTTCAACATTAAAAATTACTTCACTATACTCGACGCCGCTCACATTGCCATTGACACCTAAAAATGTAATATCTGTGACAGACATAACACCGTCTGTATTGATCAATATGTTCGTAATATCTGATAATAATATCGATTGATCAATTTGAAAATTTTTGATATCAAAGTAATCTTTTAAAGATTGATTAATTGTCTGCAGAGTTGTGTTTTTGACTGCTGTTGCATAGAGAACAACATTGTAGCTAACTCTAAGATTCACAATTGGCGAATCAACAATATCAATTGCGTCTGTTATTAGACGAAACTCATTAAGATACTTACTGAGATTTAGCTTTAGTGTATCGCTTGCCAAAATAAGCTGACCGCTGCTATTTCTACTCACAACATACATCAGCGTTGCTAGTGGATTTACAGGATTGGGTCTAAACCCTACGCGATAAACTCTGCCAAAATTAGAGGGCATTGTGTAGACACGTGCTGCAGCATCTTGCTTTGTCACAATTCTATTTTGCGCATTAGCGTAGCTCAATGCAACAGCGCGTAGATCTTCAAGTGACAGCGGGTCCTCTCCTCCGACCGCCGTCTCTGTGTTGTCAACTTCAAATGTTGCGCGTATTGTTGATGCAACGCTTAGCGGTGTGGATGGCGGAAATCGATGAACTAGACGCGATATTGCATTAATTGTGCCTGCGCCTACATTGTTATTCAGGCCACCACCGTATCTATAAGACACTGTGATAGTCGTATTGACGGGAGTCACTCCTAAGCTGCGTGTTTTTAGCAACATATTGGGATCGATAGTAACTTTGCTAAACGTCTTATTAGAGCCATACAACGGCAGAGCAATTTCTGATGGGTCAGGTATGATGTCATCATCTAACGATTCTGCATCTCCAGAGCCAAATGTCAAAGTTGTTTTACCAGACACTCTACTATTCTCTGCGATAAATCTTCTAGGCGCGGGTAAAACTGTCAAAGCATCTTCAACAATTCCGGAATCTGATGTAACGTTAGTTCTTGCTTTAAAAACAACATCATGTGTCAGTGATTCAACTTCATAGTATTGATTACCATCAGAATCAAAAACACCGATGATCTCATTGACATTTTGATTTGCAAGTGTAATTGTTCTAAATGGCACAAATGCATTATCAATTGTGAATTTTTCTGTCGCAACACGTCCTGATGAGCAAAGCCCAGCTGCCTTTACGACAAATTTTGTTGGATTACCGCTCACATCTTGTGAAAAGATTCTGTATGATGCTACTAAATTGCCATTTGCATCAAGCTCTCCAAAATTTATGTCATCAGTGACTTCAAAAATAATGCCCGAGTTTGATTTGACTTGTGTGCCTGCTTGTACAACCGGAGCATACTGCGTATTTGGTAGGTAAGTGCCAGCCGACACAGTTGCAGGTATGACTGCATAAAAATTCACTGTCACAATTGATGGTGATGCGCCGCCGTATTTAACACCTGCGCGCCTGACTAATCTATCAACATTATTTGGATCTGTTGCAGTTTCAAGATTAAGCTCATTAAACTGATAGTCAAGGTAATATGATAAAACATCGCCTGTATAAGCTGCCATGTCAATGAACATGCCAGCAACAGATGACTCAGATACATCTTTTATTTGATCAGAATAATAGCTTTTTGCATACGTCACTAGATTGTCACGCAGGCTATCAAAATCTTTGCCAAGATATGATCTTTGGCGGCGCTGCTTTAGCTTTTGTTGTAAAGTTGTTGCCATTATCCCATTACCTCGAGGATTATTTTAAGTTTTTGGTTGTTGGCACCTATTTTTGGAACGCTATAACCAATGCTAATCTGGAATTTTGCCTGCGCGTTTCTTGTTGATGGTAAATTTTGCATCTCAAACGTGTCGAGAGAGACAAATGGCATGTATTTTTCAACTGTTGACATGATTGATTGCATTGCAATTGTCTCAACATCTGTATTAGTTGAAAAATCTGCCAAAACTTGACGCAAATTTCCACCATAATCATACTTTCCTAATCTCTCGCCCTGATTTGTTAAAATCATGTTACGAAGATTATCATTAACCTGTTCAGCAACATTTGTATGCATCACGTAGGGATTGCCGTTACCGCCGAGTGACATTGGCGTCTTTATGCCAATAGGGAATGTTTGAGCTGCAGGACGTGTTGTTTGCAGCTGGCTTACTGTTGTGCCGATATTTTTGAAGCTTCTCTCTGCCATCTCATGTTATAAGTATGTGCTCTTCAAGTTCCCAAGATCTTTTGAGATTTGATACTGTCAAGTAATCTTGAAATTGTTGCTAATTTCGGTTGAGCTATTGCAATATCAGCAAGATTTTGTGCCGCTTCAGCACTACCTGCGTTAAATTCAAGAGTATTCGCAGTAATTGCTGCTGAAACTGAACTTTTAACAATTGGTATTATAATATCCATTATTTGTTTAAATTCATCATATCTCAAATATGCTTGATTTGAATCTGTTCCAGCAAGATACACTTTGCCGCTGCTTCCAGGCACAACAATAACATCACCTGTCTCCTGGATCACAACACTTGCGCCCGACGCCTGCGATGTAATCTTAACATTGCCGCTTCCTAGCAATCTAACAAGGTCGCTTTTAATGACAGCACAAGATGCAGATTCACTTCCAGGTATACCATCAATACTGACGCTGAAATTTGTGTCAACATCTTCGTTCATTCCTAGGTAGATTCTAGCATCGTCGTTTGAAAAATCTACTTGTCCATCTGATGTTGCTGTCTTTGTCTTGTCAACTTCTTCAAAATTTCTTGTGTTAGTGACGGGTTGCGTTTTAAGCGCGCGTCCAGCAACAATGTCAATTGTTCCTTTACCCGATGTGTTGTCTGATGATCCTAATATCACTGCAGTATTATTTGATCCCTGGATGATTAGATCGCCGGGGTTTCTCACTAATCTCGGCACAGCTTCTTGGATAAATTTGTCCTGGTATTCTTGTGATTGCTCAATAATTTGGGTGTCATCGAAGAAAACACCTGATGTTTTATCATTTATGTTATCCGTCTTTCCTTGTGGAAATGACACAGGACCTGCTGGCGTTCCATTGAATGCGGCTTTTGCACTTTTAACTGGTTCAACACCAGGTTCGCCGTCAGTAATTGGCTGATTGACTATACGATCGATATGAGTGTAATTAACATCTTCTGATATGTAATCGCCTGGTTTTCGGCAGACCCAGTAGTATACTTGATCTAGTCCTGAGTAGAACACCCATACCTGTTCTGCAGGTTTTATTGGTAAGCAAAGATGCGCAGGGAAAAACGGATAAGCGACGTGTTGGTCGAGTCGATTTGCCTCGATTATTTGACACCAAATTGAGTTGATCGGCATCGAATTCACGAGTGAGCTTC
>Ga0194115_10003885_pt1 | contig 16486 bp, 19 predicted proteins | sample TA2MahsurfametaG_3_FD_148656 | JGI IMG/M metagenome (GOLD analysis project Ga0194115, IMG submission 148656) | Freshwater microbial communities from Lake Tanganyika, Tanzania - TA2015002 Mahale S4 surface | ecosystem: Environmental > Aquatic > Freshwater > Lake | place: Tanzania: Lake...
GACTGTGGCCCGCAGTCTGCTGCATATGGCTGCCATTCGCCGTCTATCCATTCGATCTTAATATATGTGCCCTCATCAATGCTGATGTTTTCAAATCGATTGACCACCGTCACCACCTCGCCGGACAACTCCAGATCCCCGTTGGCCTTGCGTCGGATGATTTCCGCCAATGCCGTGCTCGGGTCGGTAAAGCTGTCCACTGCTGCCAGCAAATCTTCTTGCAGAACGGCCTGCCGTCGCGATTGCCCTTGCTGCCTCGGTCTGCTGCCTTCGCCTCCGCCGTACATGTTGGCATAATGCCGCACAGTCTGCTGAATTTGCTGCAGCAGTTTCGCACCGATCAAATATCCAGGCGGTTCGGGCATTTTAGTTCTCGTAGTGAATAATTCGCACCCGACACGCCGCCGTGTTTGCCTTCAGGTACAGCGTCGCCCCTGGCTCCAATCGCCACGGGCCTGCGGTCTCTCCGGCCTTTAGTCGGCCACCGTATACGCCAGCCGCAAATCCCCACTGAACATAGTTAGTTGTGTCCAGATTCTGCATCAACACGAAACCGTTCGTGGTCATATCCGTAAACGTGATGGACTCTTCGGTTGTGCCAATGTTGTGCTTCCGGTCATCCTGTCCCGTGCCGCTTTGGTCAAACTGCTTGCGCAATGCCGGAAACACATGTGTGTCCGCCGTGTTGCTCGCATGACGACGTGACATTTCCAGCGTGATTGTGATTTCGTTTGCCATGTATCGGCCTTAGCTTAGTGGGAGTAGATTGAAATCATAAGCAGGATACAAATTGAAAGACCCAAACACCGCATTGATCGGTGATGGATTCGCAAGCACTGCGCCGGACCCATTCAGGCACACTGGCGATGCTGGCAACGTGCCGTCGTCGTTTGTAATAATCTGCCTCGCAGTGCCGACTTTTTTTCGAAACCCTGCATCCAGTGGCTGCGCTGCCCAGCCGTCTCTGTTTAACTTCATTGCCATTGTCATTTGCCGAAACTGCGTTGCGTTGCGAAACTCCCAAGGGCCAAGCTTAGGGGCTGACAACTTTGCCTTGCCAATCGGCACGGTAAACCCATCGACGACAAACGCCAGGCTGTTTACCGCGTCTTCGCTGGTGATAATCCAATCTGGAACTGCCGCTACGTTTTTGACAATCGTAATGATGCGCCGTGTTCGCTCGCGAAACAAACCTTCGAACGGATCTCCAGCAGAGTTCAGAACAGCGTCCCCGTCTCTGTCAAAGATTGCCACTTCCTCAAAGTTCTCACCGTCCCAACTGATCTGTGCAGGCTGCAACAGCGGGTTTTCTGTCAACTCAAAACTGCTGTCATAGTTGGCTGTCACAACATAGTTTATTTTGTCCGTTGACCCCAGCCGCGCAACCGTCAGAGAACGACACCACGCATACGGGTCTTCATAGTGCAACGATCCGATTTTCGGCAATGATGCATGACTGCCGACAACATACGGGCCTTCTTCAGCTGTTGCTTCCATCAAGAACTGCCGCGTGTATTTCCGCACGCCGAGTTCGTTCGTTGCGGTCTCGCCCTCAGTTCTCGGCCCTTTGTAATTGACTGCCATTCACGCACCCTCCGCCACGACGAATTCCGGCTTGTTCTGTTTGATTGCGGCCACCATTTCCTTCGTCTGCTTTTCGGTCGCAGCAACCACCGGATCTTTGCGGCCCATGCTGCGCAGGATTGTGCTGAATGCCTCGCCAGATCCTCGCATTGCAGCGGTTGCAAAACGCGGCTCCTGCAAAATCGCACCGCGACCCGCCTTGCCCTCAGCAGTTGCCTTTGCCTGCGCTGCCTTGCTTTGCTCGGCTGTCAGTAGTCCCTGTAGTTCCAGTTGATTGATTCTGTCTATTTGTTCTTGCAACTTTTGCTCGGGCGTTTTCAAAGAATCCACAATCGCAGCCGCTTCTGCTTTTGCCGCTTCTGCTGACGCTATCAATGCCGCCTCAGTTTCCGCTGTTGCTTCTGCATTCCTTTTTTCCCAATACTCCTGAGCCTTTTGTTGTTCAATCAATTTGTCGCGCTCGGCTTGCATGTCTCGCAACATCTGTATTTGCGTTTTGTCTGCACCCGCTGCGACCATGCGTGCAAACTCCTGTTCCTGTGCAGTTGTTTCACCTCGCAAAATTGCCAACTCATTCTTCAATTCTTGCGTTTTCTCGCTGATACCTGTAAACGCATCAATTGCCGCTTGTCGATACTGCCTAAACTGCTCTGGACCCATCGCGGCTTTTCCGGCTCGCTGCAACGCCACGAAATCCTTTTCAGTCTCATTTAGTGACCGATGTAACGCAGCCATTTGCCCTTCTGCAGTGCTATTAAAAACATCAAATGCACGTTGCTGAAACTGCGTTAACCTTTCCAACCTAGCTTCAATTGACGTTGGATTTTGTACATTCGCTGTTGGCGTGGCTGCAACAACTTCACCTGCTGCACCCACCGCCCCGCCTTTTGCCTGATCCCGTAGATCCAGATTCTTCTGCAGTTCTGCGTTGCTTTCCGCATAAGCATTTGTCAGCATCGCAACGGCACCCGCCGCCAATGTTGCACTTGCGAAAAGAACTGCCCAGCCCTTTGGCCCTTCCAACGACTGCCTGATTGCCTTTGCTTTGCTCAATGCGGTCTCAGCAATCGTCACCACCTGAACTGCTTTTGCGACGGCGTAGAATGCGACTACCACAGCAGCCATAGTGCCAATCATTGCTTTATTTTCTCTAACAATTCTTGCCAACATTGCTGCCGCGATTGTCAACGGCTCGGCAAAGTTTGCACCAAACGCAACCGCTGCCGCGTTTATTGTCTCGATCAATATATCAATAGCATCTGCGGCTTCTGCCGCTGACTCTGCCGTCTGCCCGGAAATGACCAGCCCAAGGTTTGCTGCTTCCTGCTGTAACCTAGAAATTCCATCACCGCCAAGCCGAAGCGTTGGAACGATTTCGCCAGCCGACTTGCCAAAAATTGACATTGCAGCAGCCGCTTGTCGTGAAGCGTCCGGCAATTCTTTTATTGCGTCTGCAATTAATTTGAATTGCTGATCGGGCGTAGCTTGCAACATTTGAGTTGCGCTCAATCCGATTGCGGACAATGCCTGAGCAGCACTGCTTGACCCCTCACGAACCTCGCCCATAAATCTTGCGAGTTTCAAAAACGATCCCTGCAACGCCTCAAGGTTGGTGTCTGACAGTTTTGCTACATGCGCCAAACTGCTGAGGGCTTCGACGCTCATACCTGTTCGCTGTGCCATGTCATTAAAACCATCGGCAACGCGAACGAATTGCATAATTGATGCCCCAGCCATTGCCGTAACGGCCGCGCCGAACATATTCAACGATGTGGACGCTTTTTTCAGTCCAGCCGCTAGTCCTGACGAATTAGCTACAAGGTTGACAACTAAATCTCCGAGACTAGCCATTTGTCCGCCTTATCTTTGCCAGTGCCTCGTGATCCGGCTCATCTTCGTTTTGTCGCAGATAGTTCGTCAGGGCCTGCACTGTCTCTGAAAACCATTCTGGTGTTGCGTTCTCTGCCGTCATTTGTGCCGCGAGAAGATTTGCCGTCCCAATTGCCGCTCGCAGATCCGCCCGCCGTTCTCCCCACGGTTGTGACGAGTACAGCGCAACCTGTGCCTGCCACTGAAACGGCGTGTGTTCCGCTCTGACATTCCACCAGTCAAACCGCCCGAGACTCCGCGCAAACTCTGCTGCAAAGTGTGCCTCGAAATCTCCGCCTACTTTTTTGCTAACTGCTCCTGATTTGCCGGCGTGCTCAGTTTCGTCATTGCCTGCATGATCTCATTAAGAATGCCAGCCGTGACGAAATCAGACCCGTCTGCCTTCACTCGCTCAGCAAACGTCGTCGGCGTTTCGCCGTCCTGCAGTGAATACGCTGGCTCACCGTTTTCATTGACCAAACAAAACGCCAGCGTCAGCCACGTCTGCAAGTCGCCGTTGTCCAGTGCCTTCACCAGATCCAACTGCCGGAACGTCAGTTCACGAATGAAAAGCTCAGTATCCCCAACTGCAAACGCTGCCCGGCGTTTGAGTCTCTGAAAAATACTCATATCTCAGCGTCCTCCTTTTCCATGATTGCCTGGTGATAGGCTTCCCAGTTTGGCCCCGGCTTGTACTGACCATCGGCATGATACCCGACAATCACACCAGCCCGAAACAAATCCCGGTCGCCTTTGTTGTTGATGCCCATTGCGTTCATCTGATATTCAACGCGCTGACTTTCGACCTGCTGCTCAGACCACCCCAGGGCCAGTGCTGCTTCATCGTCCGCAGGTGCCGCCTGCCCGGTCTTGCACAACTGCAACGCGATTGCACCATCAAAGATTGTGCCGGCTTTGTAGACTGCCACTTGCGTGGGCTTCCGGTCTCTGTCGAGACCGGGCACCCACGACACCAACGGTTGCAGCTCCGGCGTTACTTTTGAGATATCGCAGAACTGATCCAGATGCAAACGCGCTTTCATCAGGTCACAGCCCCGGTTGTCTCAATTGTAAACGAGCCTCGCAGCATGTCTGCAGGCGATGCAGACTTGTCGAAGCCGAAGCCGACGCCCGCATAGATCTCGCTGGTCGGCGTTGCGTCCGCATAGGTGACTTTGAAGTTGTTCACTGCCGGCGTTCGCACCTTGCCGATAAACGCGATGTGAACCGTGTCATCGGGATCGTAAAGGCACTCGCCGCTGATGCTGGCATTCTCGACATAGCCGGTGTGTGCCTTGGTCTTTGCAGCCCCACCGTCAAGAGTTGTGGTGTCCACCGTCTCGGCTTTTTCGCCGGCCACACTCAGTGATGTGATCTGCGGGAACGCCGTGTAAACGCTGCTGATTTCCATCAACAGTGCGGTGCCTTTGCTGGGTACTTTGTTTGGCATTGTATCAACCCTTTCCGGTTGCTCGTGACACTCGTGTTTGTGCAGCCATGACCCGTGCCTTCGCTGCTTTTGCTTTTGCCTTTTTGGCTCTTGCCGCCAAATAACTTTTGCCCGCTCTGGCCATCACAGCCTTAACCTGACTCAGTGATTTCCTCGCTGCATCGGCAGCCAGACCCGGCTGCTGTGCTGGCATTGTACCTGTTGACCGTGTTGTGACCGCTGAAGTCTTCGACGCAAACGCACGCCTCTGCCGTAGACTCAGCGGCTTTCCCGTGTCCGTTGTTGTGCCCTGATTGCCATATCGAAACCGTCCGGCAGTCCCTGCGATGTACCAGTGAATGTTTGCCGGACCAATTCCGACGCCGCCTTTGCTCGTTCGCTGTCGTCTGAATGACAGCTTGCGAGCGTTCTTGCCGACGTTGAAACCCACCTTTGCTCGTGTCACGTTCTGACGGTAAATCGTGACACGACTGCCAACCGACTTTGCAGCCTCTTTGACCTTCGGGTCCAGATCCTTCTGCATCTGTTTGCCAATAACATTCAGTCCAGCTTTCAGCGCAATCCGCGCCAATTGCCGGCCTGCTTGCGTGTTCAAATTCAGCAACTCTTTGACCATAATCTCCACACCGCCCAGAGTCACGGATGCTCTCACGGTTTCACCTCCGCTCGCACCGCAACCGACGCAATGAAGCTCCGGTCTTGATGCAGTTGATCACGCTCGACAATTGATGCCTGCCCCGTGTCCACCTCAAATATACGGACCCGCAAATCCGTCGATGCATGGTTCAGCAGCCGCAATGCAATCTGCCGCCGCAGCAGCTTCAGTTGTTCAATCTCGTCCTGCGTTGTCGTCTGCAGTTTGTACCTTATGTGAATTCGAATCTGATGGCTAGTGTTGTCTTGCAGATCAATCGTCTCCTGCAACTGCTCTTCAGTCTCCTGCACCACGTCAACGCGCAACTGCCGCAAATCCTTCAGGTCGTCCGTGACTTCCTCATGAACCTCTGCCCGCACTTCCAGCACGTAATCCGTGCCGGAGTTGATCCAGTCGCGAATTGCCTCGCAGGCTTCAGTGCTTGGGGAAAGCGTTGGCACGATTTTAGACTTCCTTCGTGTGGATTCGGATCATTGTTTGCGTGATCTGCCTGAACACTTTTTCGCCAGTTGTTGGACAAACCTCAAACCGTCTGCCGGCTGCATGTATGCGGTCGCCAGCCTCTGGAATAGCATAGGGCAGATCAGAAGTCAGGCCGATGAAATCCACCGGCCTGACTTCCTGAATGCTGCCGTTGCCATTGTCGATATACTGCGGAGCTTGCGTGCTCCGTCGCATTGTCAGTGATGCAGATTGATTGCCGCGCATGTATGTCACAGACTCGCCGGCAAATGTCAGCAAATCGGCAACAACATCAGACACAGCATCATCAAACCCGCTCACAATCAAGCTCGCTGCAAATCGACAATCACATAGCTGTCGCCAGATGCCGCTGCTGCTGTCGCGTAACCCATGACCTTCAGCGCGCCTGCAGTTGTTGTTGCAGCCCCGCTGGCAGCGTCACCAGTCACCGGAGTTCCAGCCGGATCCCAGTAAATTTTACTGCCGACCGTGATTGCTCCCGTGATTTTTGGGACGCGAAAAAGACCGCTGATTGCCAGTGATCCCTTTTCGTTTGCAGCGATGTCCGTCACTGACACTGCAACGATGCTACCAAGCACTACAACATTTCCTGCAGTCACAGCAGATCCCGGCGTGTAGTCAATCGCACCAGATCCACTGACCGTCGTTGCTGGCGTTTGAGCCATATTCTCTTCTCCTTTGGAGTTTGTGTATCAAAACAGACCCGGCAGTCCATACCGCCGGGATTCACTTAGCCGCCTATCAGGCAGCACCCTTTGACTTGACGCCTGCCAGGTATTCGGACTGCGAACAGCCGAAGTCATGGTAGCCTCGGAACTGAATGCCGAGCTCGTTGAAATCTGCGTCGGCAGATTCCACGGTCGGCGAACGCTGACCGTTCAGGAAGCTGGTCACGACTGGATTCAGCGTTTCACCAAACAAATACCATGCCGTTGCACTGTAGCCGCCGCCGTAGGCTGAATCAGACAGCTCAGAAGCCACAACAACGCGGTACTTGTTGGCGTGGATGTTGGCGTCGCTGGCCTTCACTGCGTTCAGGTTGCGGGCAACGTACAAGGCTTCTGCAACGCTCTCCAGTTCCGGCGGAACCAGCAGCTTCGTTGCACGCCCGCCCAGCGTCATCTGCGACGATGCCTCAGCACCTGCCATCAGTGGCGACTTGCGCTGACGGAATGCCTTTACGCCTAGACTCAGGCCAACGCCATCAGTGCCGAGATTCGTCGTCGCACCTTCGATGTAGTTGGTTCTGGCGGTCGTCCAGAACGTCGTGTGATTGGCGAGAAACGTCGTCCAGACCAATCGATTCAGGCGACGGGCTGCCCCGCGTCCAATTCGCGTCCGGAGGTCGTCAAACGCTCCGAGGTCGTCGTTGATGATGTCCCGCCGTGTCAGGCTAAACATCTTTGCGTAGGTATCCACGCTGCGCGTGAACGACTCTTCGCCAATCTTGCCATGCTTGATCAGTCCACCGGGTCCAAGTTCCTCGTACTCCATATCGTCGAGCAGACGATAACTGGTATGAGTCTTGAAATCCGCCACGCTCTTCACGTCGCTGATTTCGTTCCAGTTGTTGTCCTCTTCCTCAAACCCTGCCAGCAATTCTTTGTTGGCAAGATTAGAAAAGATACCGGGCAAACTGACGGTGCTGAATGCGGCCTGAATGTTCGCACCCATTGCGTACTGCAGGGCTTCGCGCAGGTTGCCGTCATGCAGTTTTGCGCCTGCGTAAATCGGCATTCCGTTTGCGGCTGCAGCCTGAATAATCACCTGCTGCAAACCAACTCGGCCACGGTACTGCGTCTGTGCTGCCTGCAGTTCAGCGTCCGAGTAACTCTTCTCAACATTGTGACCGCGTGCAACGCTCAAGGCTGCCTGCAGAATGCGAGTCTGATCCCCGTTGCCCTGTGCAGCAGAAAACGAGGTCGGGCGAGTGCGCTGCTGCGCGTTCTGTCGCTTCAAAGCTTCGAGTTCGGTTTTCTCAACACTCCAGCCCTGCTCAATTGCAGTGGCTGCGATGTCGTGAAACCCGCCAGCAGCTGCGTTGATTGCAGATGCGCGCCGATGTTCGGCAGCCATTTCCTTCCGCAGGCTGGCCATGAGATCGACTGATGCTGCAGCGGCTGCCGTTGCTGGAACCGCAGGAGCAGCAGCCATCGGCTCGGGCTTTTTCTCGACTGGCATGTCAACTGCAGACACTGCCATCTTTGCCTTGTATGCGTCTTGCAACGCTGCCTGCTGTTCTGGAGTCAGCGACGCTGCATCCATTCCTAGACTCTTAACGTAATCCTCAAAATTCATTTTTTCACCTTTCGAGACTGCGGCTGCAGATGCAGCCAAGTTGACCGTCGTGCTTGAGTCCGCACCAAGCGGCAGTATCGACGTTTCTTTCAACACACTTCGAGTTGCCAACACAAACGGCCCTGCGATTTGCTGGCCGTTCACACTGACAACTTGACCCTCTGGCACGTCCGTTGATTCCAGTACCCTTGCACCGATTGACGCCTGCCAGTTCTGCCCCTTTGCGTCTTGTGCAAGCACTGTCTGAACCAGCTCGGAAACGCCTGTAATCAATCCGCCAAGCATTAGAGCGGACCCTGTATTTTCAATCGCATCAGTTATGCCGAGTGTGGCTTCGACCTCTTTGCGGTGATCGATCAGAATTGGGACGTTGTTTGGCGTCTCCAGCCCCTGCAGATCAACAACAACAGGATGCTCAAAACCATCGACCGGCAGCAGTCCACCGTTGTATGCCTCAATCTTGAAACGTCGCGGCTTCGTGCCGTCCGCTGCGGAAATATGAAGCCGTGTTTTCATTGTGCATCCCTCGACCGCATTTGACGCAAGACTTTTCCCGCCCATGCCTTGCCAGCGTCACCGCCCCACAGTGCCCACGCGATTCGTCCGTTGCTCGGAAATCCATCTTCGCCCGGCGTAAACCCTTCGCCCTTTTTGTCTACTTCGTGCCGGCTGAAGTAACTGACCATCCTGCCAATCGTCTCAGGACTGACGGCCTTGCCATTGCTCAAGTCTCTGGCCCTGGCAATGCCAATCGCCGTGCCACCGCGTCCGTGTTCGCTGCGCCAGTCAAGACCTTTCTTTGCCTCACTGCGGACTCCTGCAGGCGGGCTGAAGTCAATGCCGTCATATTTGCCGGCTGCCTCCAGCGTTGCCGTTGCAGTCGCTGCCACTGGCTCGCCGTCAATTTCGCCGTCATCCAATACGTCATCAATCAGTGCCGCTACACGCTCCGGCCCCAACCCGATTGACTGCAACGTCTGGTCGGCCATCACCTGCGAAATCTCGCCAACTGCCAACTGCTCCAGCGTTTTGCGGATGCGTTTTTGGTTGTTATTAAATGCTCGCTGACCGATCTCCATATACTCGCCAGCAGCAGCGGCGGGTGCCTGTTCTGTTGCCGGTGCAACAGTTGCCGGAACAACTGCCGCAAATGCTGCCAGCATCTCATTGACCAGATCCGGACGCACCGCTGGAAACGCCGCTCGAATCAACGCCTTCGCTGTCTGCACTGGGATGACACGCTGTGCAACCTGCGCGATGATCTCGACAATCGATGTAACCTGCGCACCATTCATGGCGGTATCAGCAACTGCCGTCGTGCTTGTTGTCACGACGGATTCAGTAGGGCCAGCCGTTGTCTGCTCTTGTGCCTCAAACGTCTTTGCAAAAACCGCCTGCCGGTACTGCTCGGGACTCACGCCAAAATCAGCAGCGGCTCGGGCCGATTCGATGTCCCAGTCTTTGCCGCGTCGTGCGTGTTCTTCGGTCGGCGTTGACAGACCAGACGCCAAGCGGATTTCCGCTGCTTGTGCCGCCTCCACCTGATCGAGTTCCGGCAGCGGTGCCCAATGCCACTTGTGTTCAATGTCCGCGATTGCCGGCAATCCTGACAGCAGATTCGGCACGAACACGGCGGACTCCAAAAACCACTGCCACAGCCGCTCAACAATACTGTGCTGAATGCGGTTCTGCTCCACCATTACTTCGGGTGCCCATACGTTCGTCATGTCGCCCTTGAAGCTGGAAAAGTTTGCGTCCTTCCCAGTGCCTGCCGCCAGCGTGTACGGCATGTTTGTGCAGCGGCAAAAGCTCATCAGGGCCTGCCGTTGAAACATCTCATACAGCGGCCCCGGCTGCTTCGGCTCGACCTGCCCGATTTCCCAGCCTGCCGGCAGGGTCGTCAGCATGTTTCGCGTGATCTCGATTTCCGCGAAGTCTGCCGGACTGTCTGCCGGATCAATGCCAGGACTGTTGCTCTTCAGGAACATGGCAAAATTCGCCGCCGTCTCAGCAGAATACAGCGTTGCCAATTCCTGCCGTCGCATAATCGGCAACGTCTGCAGTGCCGGCGTCGCTCGCGGAATGCCTCGCGTCTGGCCCGGTCGCTCGGCTCTGAATAAGTGACACACTTCCCGCCCCGCGTACCAGTCGCCGCGTAGTGTGCTCACCGGCGTGTTCAGTCCGGGATGGTGATCGTAAACGTAGAACTCGATCTCGTTTGTTGCGCGGTCAAACCGGATGCCGTCATCGACGTACGGATCGACAAGTTGTGACTGCTGCCACGGCGTCGCAATCTGGTCAGACTCCAACACCAGCAGATCCAGCCCCAGCGGAAACCGCCGGTTGCTGCCTCGCATGATGAAGACTTCCCCGTCTCGCCAGTACGCTTCCACGCACGTTCGCAGGATGTCTGCCAGATCAATCTTGCTGGCCCATTGACGCCATGCGGCCTCCAGCCTGCGGTTGCCTTCATTGTCCCCGGTCAAGACCTGCAAACGCGGTCCTGTGGCCCCGACGATGTGATTCGATGCTGTCCGCAAGATCCCAGCATACCAACTATTATTTTCGGCCTCGTACCGACTGCGGATTCTGACCACTCGCCTGACCGCCGGACTGATTGCCGCACGTGCTGCCAATCCGTCTGCGTTTGTCCAGTGCCTGCGGTTTTCGCTGGTCGTCTGCGCAAGGTCGAATTTTGCCCGCACCATCGGCTGCCGGGCTGGTGTCGATGCTTTACGGTATCGTCCCCTGCGGCTCATTTAGTGGCCCCCAGGTGGTACGATTTTCAGTGTGGCACCGCGAAGGAATGCCGCCGGTGATGCTGCCGCTTTGCGATTTGCAACGTGCTTTTCAAACTCCATCAGCTCAGACAAACTGCGCTGAGAGACGCTCACGCCATCGTTTGAGACGTTAGCGGGCTTCTCTGCTGCTGCATCCACAATGTCGGCGGGTTCGGTCATGCTGGCATATTGCGAGCATGACCACGCAAACGCAATTTGCGTTTGGCATTAGTGCCAACTACTCGCCGCACGGGTCGGAAAATTTGCGTTTGCGGTCTCGGACTGCAACGATTCGCTCTGACGTAGTGTTAATCTTGTTGCAGGCTTCGCAGTGTCGCTCGCGAAGAATGAAACCCTGCGTCGTCCGCGTGTGATTGACTCGCGTCAGCGGTGCCCCGCAGTGCTGACACGGCAGACCATGACCGCCCGGAAGTTGAAACATCCTGTCAGCCACGGACACCCCCAGGCAGGGCGAAGGTCCGCCGAGGCTTGCTTGCAGGTTTTTCATTTGCCACCCCCACTCCGCAAATTGATGCTGCCACGTTGCAGCCTACAAAACAGTCCCACCAGTCATTGTCACGCCCGACCAGCAGTTCCCATGCAATGCCACTGGCTCCATCGTAACTGATGGCCTTCGGCTGTTCACTGGTGAAATGCTCGGCAAGTATCCGGTTTGCCGTTTCGTCGTCGCCCGGCAGCAGCACAGCGGATGGTGCCCCCGGTGTTGTCAGTAGTCGCCGTGCTGCGTGCGATTTCCAGATGTTCACGTCATATTGCACGTTTGGCAGTCCCTCGCTTCGCTTCTCCAGCCAGTACGCCCCGCGCTGCCGGTCCCTGTGCTGGTCGCCCCACAGATGCACCGGCTTGCGTCCAGGCTTCGGTCCGAAGCCCTTACTCGGCCTGATCCGGCTGCGATTTAATGATGATGCCACTTGCGATTCAATTCGTGGCTTCTGCTGCCCGTCGCTCCAGTCTTTCAAGATCAAATCCAGTGTCGGGAAACGCTGTATCAATTCTGCCTCAAGTCGCTGGTGCGCGTAGGCAAACGCCTCTTCCCATGCCGCCCCTGGAAGCTCCTGTGAAATCTTCCTCGACAAATCGTTTTTGTAAAACACCGCTCGGCCCTGATCCGGCCATGTGCCGTAGTCCACGATCCAGCCGCTGAAGTCGCCAGACCACCCGCACACCATCCACCACAGCACCTGATCGGAACTGTCGATGAATGCCGTGAGATGTGTTGCCGCGTCTGGTATCTGCCCACGGCTGACCCGTGACAGCCTTGAAAGAATCGCTGCTGACTCCAACTTGATCCCGCTGTTGTTAACCGGTGGCACGCCCTCCTGCTGAATCTCACGGCGGAAGAATTCCGGGTCCAGTGCCCGGATCGTCATCATGGATTGCAGGGCTGTCACCTCGTCCGGCAGCTTGTCCAACTCCCATGCCACCCGCCCGCCGGCGTCCATGTCAGCTTTGTTCTGCTGATAGAATTCCTGCGCCATCCGCTTGCCGTCTTCCGGCGTCGCACCCTGCCCCAGTTTGCCCGCGTACAAATTCCACAAGTCTGACCGCTCGGGGAATGACAGAACAGACTTGTAGGCCTTTCCAAACCAGTCTGCGTGCCGTTTACGGTCCAAGAAACGCTCGCTCAGATCCTGATGCTGCCTGACTGTGCAGACCATAATTGCGGCAATTTTCTGGCCAAGACCCGCCAGCCCGAGGAATGTTTTCGTGATTGCCTCTTCCCGCTCGTCCGTCTGCAGCGGTGATTGTGCAGATTGCGGTGTCTGCACGTCGTCAAAAATCAGCAGATCCGGTCGCACGCTCACGCCTTCATCATCAACGTATGACAGCCCGGAAACGTCGGTGGCGTTGAGAGAATACGGGCTGACGTGCACTTGATAACAGGCTGCTCCGGGAATGTCAGGAAATACAATCCTGCCCCGTTCGTCCTTCGGATGCAACTGCAGCAGCTTTCCATTGAGCCTGAATTGCCGCTTCGGTTGTCGCCACTTCTGCAGCAGTGGTGCCAACTCCGGGAAGTCGTCCAGCAGCAAATCCGATGCGGCCATCAGCCGGAAAAAGTTTTCGCGGTGTTCGTTCGCCTTGTCGTCAGTCGCACCAACGAGCACCACGTAACGCCGGTGCCCGTAGACCGCAGCCCATATCGCAGCCGCTCGGGCGCAGGTCGATTTCAACCCGCCTCGCCTGACCGCGTGACATTCCTTGCCGCCCTGCAGAATCACCGACTGGAAACGCTCCAGCATTGCCACCTGATACGGTGCCAAATCCAAATAAAACGTCGCCGCAAAATACGTCAGGCAGAACTGCCGCAGATCCGTTTTGCAGCGTTCGCGGCGTTGGTGACTGATGATTTCCGGCAGTGGCCCGACCTCTTGTGCTGCCGCTGTCTTTGCGTTGACTCGCTCGCTCGCCCGCCGACTGCGTTCGTCAATGTAGTTGCCGCCTACCAGCCCTGCTGTTATTCCGTCGATCTCTGCCGCTACTGCGTCCAGCAGATCGTCAGGAATTGACAGCAGGAACGCTTCCAGCTCGGAGTCGCTGTACGATCGTACTCGCGAGAGTTCTTCCGCTGTCAGGATTCCCATTAACCTGTACCCCCACGTTGACCACCGGGGCCTGCCGCACCGTCGGTGCATTGTTTGCCGCGTCAATCATCGCCAGCACCCTTGCCGCTGCAATCTGCTCGCGTGGCGTGCCATGTGCCAGCAGCCGCATCATTTGCGCCGGCAGTGCCACGTACAACTGCTCTGGCAATTGCCAGCGGTGGCGGATTGCCTGCTCCAGCATTCGCACATCTGACCGCTCCAAAATCTCAGGCATTTTGCAGCCCTCCGGCCCGTCTGGAAATATTTTCGGCATTTTGCCGAATTGTCGGGAGATTGCTGTGGACTCTTCGGCATTCTGCCGATATATTCATCACACGCCAGCCGCAACGGTGGCTGCGAACGAAACACCTGACTGGGAGTTGGTAAACATGACAAACGCAACTGATTACACAATCGCCGAGACCATCCGCCAGCAGATTGGCAACCGGGCTTTCATGATGCTCGGCGTAAAAACAATCGTTTGCCACCGTGACCGGCTGGTGATTCACCTCGGCAGTGGTGCCAGATACGGCGGGCAGAAGGTCAATCGCTGCACAGTGATTCTTGACGCCAACGACACCTACACGGTTGAGGTTAGTTGCGTTCGCGGGCTGAAGTCTACGACGTGGGGCAGCATGTGCGGCGTGTACGTTGACAGCCTGCACCGGGTTATTGAACGGCTGACCGGAATGTACCTGAGCCTGTGACGTAACACGACACCGCTCGCGAGTGCGGGCGGTGCTTTCTTTCTTGACTCGGAGTCGACAAACATGACGATTGACGATTTGATTGAACGCCTTGAACAATACCGCGACGAAATGGGCGGCAGTGCTGAAGTGCGATTGATGACTCAGCAGAACTGGCCCTTTGAGTATACGCTGGCCGGCATTTGCTCGGGCGAGGAGATTAACGGCGAAGCGGACGAGGATGACCCAGATGACGATGGCGATGTTGACGACGAAAACGTGGTGTACCTTGTCGAAGGAACACAGCTCGGCTACGGCACTAAGCGAGCGTGGGGCGTGATTGGGTAACGGCAAAGAATGGAGCGTCCGGGTCGGTTTCGCACCGCCCCCTGCAGGCTGGTAGCCTGCCGTGCCACTGACAACACCTCGGACGCATTTTGTTTCACTCATCATAACCACAGGACCGCACGCAATGCAAACGCAAAACGAACGCACCGCCGCCCCGTATTTCAAGCTTGCCACATTCTGCCCGATCTCGCTGACGTTTCGCGACGGCAAAGTCGCATACGCCAGCGAAGCCACTGCAATGGCAGCCGCCAAGAAACCCGGCAAGTATCGGGTTTCCTGCGTGACCGTCAGCGGACGCAATGACCTGCAGCCGTTCATTCGGTAGCCTCGCGGGGTTTGCCTTTATACATGCCCGCCCCACGGCGGGCAATCTCTGAGAATGGCAGGATTGGCACCGTCAGCCGCTCGCGGGCTGTTGTCTCGATGAAGTAGATGTAGCGGAGCTGAAAACCAGGAATCGTTACCCCATTAGTTGCCCGGCAATACGCTGCTAAATTATACCTGCCGCCGGTAATGTCATAATACGACTTGCCGCCTAACTCGGGTCGAGACGAGGTTGGGTTGCTTTCAAGTGTCATCTTGTGGATTACGGCACCGTCGCCGCGCCTGATAAGGTTTGTTGATTCGACTATCCCCGTCAGCACAAACCCGCTCGCCCTGTAAATTGTCCCGTCGCCGCATTGCGTGCCGTCGCTGAATGACACCACCCACTTTATGTGAGGATACTGCTGCCGCATCCATCGCATCGCGTAGCCGATGCAGCGGCTTTCCCCGTTGCGAGGCAGCCAGTCCGCAAACGCCATGCGGTTGAGTTCAATGAATCCATTCCACAACGTACCAGACACTAACCCCTGAATCTTCCGCTTGTCGAGCGACGGCCCGAACTGCATTGCGCCGCCGCACCTGCCATCAAGAAACACGCCGAGATGTAACTGGGAATTTTGCACCACCTTGCCGCTGTAATGCAGGGCCTGAATGATCCGGTTTGCGTCCGCTGCCGCAATGGGTTTGACGATCAGCCGCTTTGCATCACCCATTGAGAAACCTCCCGACGATCCACGCAAGAGCGTTGCCGTTGTTGTTTTCGTTGACCTCCGACACTCCGCCGCCCTGCCCCTTTGCCTTTGCCAGTGCCGCCTCAATGTCCTCGAACTGGCTGTCATGGACGGTGAACGTCATTTGCCGGAACGGTTGCCGGTCGCCGTCCGCCAGTTCCGGCGCATCGATGCTGTCCACGTCAAACATCCCGGCCCCGTCTGCCAACTTCGACACCAACTCCTGCAACGCCGCCTCACCAAACTCCACCTGCCGCAGCAGGGCGTCCAGATTCGCCGCCGACGATTCCGCCATCGCAGCAATCGGGTCGAAGGTCAGCAGGACTTTTGTGGCTTCCTCTGGTGTCAGATCCAGCACAAGGCAGGGCAGTTCAGCGTCCGGCAGCAGTCCGGCCCGCATGTGACCGTCAACAATGGCAAATGTCCCGTCGCCGTTGTCAGTGACCAGCAGGGCGTCAACGATGCCCACCTCTGCCAAGATGCCGCTCATGGCTGCCTTCTGCTGCTCGCCATGCTCCCGCCAGTTCAGCGGGTTTGCGACCAGATCCGCTGCACGCACCTGCCGCAGCTCGCGGATACGATTGCGAACGGCCCCCGTTGCCCCCTTTGGGGCTGCCGATTTCTTGCCCATTTTTCACTGACCCCGAAGAAAGAAAAAACTAAAAGCGCGGG
>Ga0194115_10003886_pt1 | contig 16482 bp, 13 predicted proteins | sample TA2MahsurfametaG_3_FD_148656 | JGI IMG/M metagenome (GOLD analysis project Ga0194115, IMG submission 148656) | Freshwater microbial communities from Lake Tanganyika, Tanzania - TA2015002 Mahale S4 surface | ecosystem: Environmental > Aquatic > Freshwater > Lake | place: Tanzania: Lake...
AATACCGCAGACAACAAGCACGAGCGCTGATTCAGCGTTGCCGCATCCAGCTAGTAGAAACAGAGCCCGTACAAATTCGGGCATTTGTCAGTCTGCCAACCGACCGGGAACACGGCGGTGGCTATCGTCTGATCACAGAAGTCGCAGGCGACACGTACCTCAAGGAAGAGATGCTGCGGGACATCCGCATGACCATCACCCGCTGGACGCAGAAGCTGCACCTGTTGGATCAAGACTTGGCCGACAAGCTCCTTGAGATTGAGGAGCGACTCAATCGTAAACAACAACCCGCGCAGCAACGCGCATGACACCCAAGGCACTGATGTAGGAGAAAGACATGCAAAGACTTGAAGACGAAGACTTATTGGATTCGTTGGGCTGGTTAATAGCTATGCTCGCCGCTATTGGGTTTCTGTTTGGTGCGATTGTCTATTTCGTTCACTGGATGGAGTGGTTATGACAAAGAAAGGAAAAATTTAATGCAAAAAAGTGCTTGACATAAGTGTAAAGAGAGCGCATGATGCGCATCCTCAATCGTTCTATCCAGTAAGGAGAGTCTCTATGGCAACCGCCAAAAAATTTCGTAAGTCTCGTATGACCATCACAAAGTTCATTCAGTCACACCCAAATGCAAAAGCAGGGGACATTGCTAAGCGGCTTGGTGTTTCAGTGACATCTGTTTACATTGCTCGCAGTAAGCTCAGGAAATTGAATACGTCCTCTGCCAAGTCGGAAGGCGTAAACATTGATGCAGTGCACAATAAAAATTCACTCTTGCCCGACATGATCAATCACCCACCACACTACAAAATTGGTGGTGTGGAAACAATTGAATTCATTGAAGCCAAAGGTTTAGGATACAACCTTGGTAACGTGGTCAAGTACATCGCTCGTTCAGATCACAAGGGTCTGCGTAAAGAAAATTTAGAGAAAGCAAGGTGGTATTTGGAGCGTGAACTTTTGCGTTGTGAATGAAAAGGGGGGCCATTTGGCCTCCCCTTTTTTGTCTAAAAATTTATTTGAATAATGGTGTTGATTTGAGTTTGATCACAATAGATTTTGAAACCTATTACTCAGACGATTTTAGCCTCACCCGCTTGACTACCGAGGAATACATACGTGATCCTCGCTTTGAGGTAATTGGCGTGGCGGTGCAGTTGGATGATGCAGAACCCGTGTGGTTTTCGGGCAGCCGTGAAGAGACACGCAAATGGCTATTTCAGTTTAACTGGAAAGAAAGCGCCGTACTTGCGCATAACGCATTGTTTGACGGCGCAATCCTACATTGGCATTTTGGCATCAGTTCGATGGGTTTTGTCGATACGCTGTGCATGGCTCGCGCGCTTCACGGTGTAGAGGTGGGCGGTTCCCTAGCCAAGCTCGCTGAGCGTTATCAGATCGGCGTTAAAGGCGACGAAGTTGTTCACGCTAAGGGCAAGACCCGATGCCAGTTCTCTGCCGAGGACTTGGCGCGATACGGTGAGTATTGCTGCAACGATGTGCGCCTGACGTACGATTTGTTCATCAAGATGTACCGGGGCCTTCCTATGGAGGAACTGCGTCTAATCAATATGACCTTGAGAATGTTCACGCATCCGATGTTGTATGTTGATGAGTCAGCGTTGCAAGAGCGTCTGGACGCTCTCATCAAAGAGCAACACGATTTGCTAGACACACTTAAAGAACGGCTTAAATGCAATACGGGTGAAGAAGTTCGCAAGAAATTGTCGAGCAACAAGCAGTTTGCTGGTGTATTAAAATCTTTTGACATTGAGCCACCTGTAAAAACTAGCCCAATTACGGGCAAGGAAACGTGGGCGCTCGCTAAAAAAGATGAAGGCTTCATAGCTTTAACAGAACACGACGATCCGTTTGTGCAGCAGTTGTGCGCTGTACGTCTTGGTACTAAGTCCACGCTTGAAGAAGCTCGCATCAAACGATTTATGGAGATTGGGCAGCGCAACGGAGGAAGTATTCCGATACCTCTGAAGTACTATGGAGCACATACGGGCCGCTGGTCGGGTACGGACAAGGTGAACTTTCAGAACCTGCCGAGCCGCGACCCCAAAAAGAAAGCTTTGAAGAAAGCCATCATTCCGCCCGAAGGCTACAAGATCATCAACTCTGATTCTTCACAGATCGAAGCGCGGGTGCTCGCGTGGCTCGCGGGGCAGGAGGATGTGGTCGAGCAGTTTGCCAAAGGGCAGGACGTATATTCAATTTTTGCTTCGTCGGTATATGGACGAACCATTACCAAGGCCGATTCCGTAGAAAGGTTTGTGGGCAAGACCTGTATCCTCGGGCTGGGCTACGGCACTGGAGCGTTGAAGCTACAACACACCCTGGCCACCACACCGCCTGGGGCGAAGCTTGACGAGGACGAGTGCAAACGGATCGTGAGCGTCTATCGTGGCAAGAACCACAAGATCATCAATTTGTGGGAGGACGCAGAACGGATGCTGTCAGCCGTGATGGAGGGCAACATCAAACACCCTCTGTCGATTGGCATGCATGGATGTGTCAACTATGACAACGAGGGCGTGATACTCCCTAATGGATTGCGCATCCGTTATCCTAATTTACGTTGCGCAGAGAAGGACGGTAAGTCTCGTATCGTCTATGACTCTCGCAAGGGAGAGGTCGGCATTTGGGGCGGGTCCGTAGTTGAAAACATTGTGCAAGCTCTAGCGCGGATTATTGTGGGTACGCAGATGGTAGAAATCAATGACATACACCCTGTTGTTCTAACTGTGCATGACGCAGCGGTGATAGTCGTACCGGACGACGAGGTGAACAATGCCACGAGCCTGATAACCAAGATCATGTCCACGCCGCCTGAGTGGGCCACGGGTTTACCCGTATCGTGTGAGGCCAAAGTAGGAGCGACCTATGGCGATTGTTGAGAGGTGGGACGAGTTCTACCCCTACAAGGGGCCTCCGTTCGGGCATCCCGCATATCAAGTATGTGTAGCGCAGTGGCATGCTGAGCGCAAACAAAAGTTGGCAGAAGCAAAAGCCCGATACGCCGCTGACTTCGAGACTGAGAAGGCGGCTACTGCCCTGTTGCGTAAGATATTTACGCACGAAGGCTGGTCCTACGAAGAGCAGGTGAGAACCGAAAGCGGCAAGGCGATCGACTTCGTGGTCGAGGGCACGGACTTACACGGTGTAGCCGTGAAGTTTGGGGTCGAGTGCAAACGGCAGATGACCATCTACCACGACAACGGGCTGGCCGCGACTGTCCTGGCTGACTACCTTGAGCAAGCCGCAGGGTATTCCCGTGACTTGGAGATGCCCGTATTCCTCGGGCCTGTCTTGACGAAGCGCACCCCGAGCAGCATGCACACAGGCGGTCGTAGCGTTGAGTCGGTGTGTGCGTTAAATATTTTTGGCGGCAGATTCAACGTCGGTACGCTTGTGGTCAACAACGCCCGGTTCCTCCAGTGGTTCATGATCCTGCGTGGCGCGGCGTTTTGGCAGGACGGAAAGTTCAACCGCAGCCGGTTGAATATGGTATGTTCTACGGGATCAAAGAAAGAGCGTAGGTCCATACATGACAGTCAAGATTCAGTGGTCGTATTCGGGACTCAAAGACTTCAAGAACTGCCCGAGACAGTACAACGAGGTCAAAGTTCTCAAGAGGTTTGTGAAGAAACAAACCAAGCAGATGCTGTACGGTACAGAGGTGCATTCAGCGCTGGAGAACTATGTGAAGAGTGGGACGCCCCTCCCGAAGAACTATGAGGTGTACCGCAAGCAGCTCGATCCGCTAAGAGATATGGAGGGTACGAAGTATCCCGAGTATCAGATGGCGGTCACCGAGGATCGTGCGACCTGCGACTTCAAGTCCCCTGACTACTGGGTTCGTGGCATCGTGGACTTGCTGGTGGTTGACGGTGAGTATGGCTTTATTGTTGACTACAAGACAGGCAGCAATAAATATCCTGACCCCAAGCAGTTACAGTTAATGTCTCTGTTGACGTTCGCGCATTTTCCGCAAGTACAGCACGTGAAAGCTGGTCTACTATTTGTAGCGCACGAACACTTCGTAATGAGTGAGTACACACGAGACAATTTAGATAACCTTTGGAATGACTTTATTCCCGATCTTGAACGCCTACGCCTATCGTATACAAATAACCACTGGCAACCTAATCCCACTCCGCTATGTGGATGGTGTCCTGTTTCTTCCTGTGAATTTAACAAGCAAAGATGAAAACTCAAGAAATTATTGACTATGCCATGCCCTGCATGATGGCCGAGCGCTTACTGAAAAAAACACATGACTATGTGCTAGAAGGGAAGTACGATGAAGCTATCACCGCTGCCACGCAAGCCATCGCCGAAAGCCGTCTTTTGGTTGTGGCGCTCAAAGAAATGAAGGAGCGCGCAAATGCCGTACGTAAACAAACCACGCCCGTACAAGAAAGAGTATGACCAACAAAAAGCTCGCGGTGAGCATGCTGATCGCATGGAGCGCCAACGCGCTCGTCGCGCGATGGACAAGAAAGGCCGAGACGCGAACTCTAATGGCAAGGCCGACGCGCGTGAAGGCAAAGACATTGCGCATAAAAAAGCCTTATCTAGAGGTGGTAACAACAAAGACGGTTACACAACACAAAGTGTGAGTTCTAATCGATCTTTTAGGCGAACTTCATCAGGCGCATTGATGTCTGAAATCAGTAAGCGGGAACGTAAAAAATAAGGGTTTTTCCTACTAAACGTAACTTGACATTTTTTGTTTTGCCTCCATAATAAGAGTGTCGGTCGTTAGGCGCAAGTGGACTGAGAGCTATGGCTCAAAGGGTTTCGCGTTGGCCCAATAACTGCGTCAGTCAGTCGGTGAACTTTCTCCTGTGAACCTCTTTTCCTTCATGTCAGGGCTGGCCGGATGGGGGGACCGTATCCCCCCGCTTTTTAGTTTGATTAAGTATGCAAATAGTAGACAACGAAGTCCTCATGCTCACATGTCCCAGCGATGTGGCGCACACGATCCGAGGGTTTATCAACAAGTCGCACATCATGCGCGACACAGGCTGCGTGGCAGATGTCGCCATGTATTGGGGCATCGATGAAGTCCAGCGCCTTGCGAGGATTGCGCCTGTATCTATAAAGATTCCATCCCCCATTGAGCGAGACTATCAATGGCCAGGGATGTTTCAGCCGTTTGATCATCAGCGTGACACGGCGCGTTTTTTGACTTTGCATCGTCGCGCGTTCTGCTTCAACGAGGCAGGAACGGGCAAAACCTCAGCTTCAATTTGGGCTGCTGACTATCTGATGAACCTGGGGTTTGTACGCCGGGTCTTGGTCATCTGCCCGTTGTCGATTATGCAAAGCGCATGGCAAGCCGACCTGTTCAAGACAGCGATGCACCGTACGTGCGGGATCGCGCACGGCTCCACGGCCAAGCGTGAGAAAGTCATCAAGGGTGCGTACGAGTTTGTGATCATCAACTTCGACGGCGTGGGCACAATCGAGAAAGTGATCACGCAGGGTGGCTTCGACCTGATCATCGTGGACGAGGCCAACGCCTACAAAAACCCCCGCACCGTGCGCTGGAAAACGCTCTCCCGAATCATCAAGGCAGATACTTACCTGTGGATGATGACGGGCACACCCGCTGCTCAATCTCCGATCGATGCATACGGGCTTGCAAAGATGGTTAGCCCTGACAACGTGCCGAAGTACGCTACGGCTTGGCGCGACAAGGTGATGCAACAAGTCAGCAAGTTCAAGTGGTTGCCAAAGTCCACGGCACAAGCCGCAGTGTTTACCGCACTACAACCCGCCATTCGGTACGAGAAGGCGCAATGCCTTGATTTACCAGAAGTTACTTACCAGACACGAGTAGTGCCACTAAGTGCACAAGCTAACAAGTACTATCGTGAACTTTTAAAAGAAATGCAGATTAGCGCAGCAGGACACACGATTAGCACAGTCAACGCAGCCGCTGCGCTGTCTCGATTACTTCAGTTGTCGGGCGGTGCTGTCTACACAGACGAGTCTAACATTGTGGAGTTTGATGTATCTCCGCGCTTGGCAGTGCTCAAAGAAGTGTTAGATGAAACAGCGCACAAAGTTTTGGTTTTTATACCTTATCGCCATACGTTAAACCTTGTACAAAACTACCTTGACAATCAGGGTGTTAGCAGCGCCGTAATTAATGGGGATGTATCCGCTAATGAGCGCGGGCGTTTATTCAATAGCTTTCAGATGACCACTGATCTAAAAGTATTACTAATTCAACCGCAAGCTGCGTCGCACGGCGTGACATTGACGGCGGCAGACACGGTTGTGTTTTGGTCCCCAGTGATGTCTGTTGAGACTTACCTGCAGTGCGTAGCACGCATTGATCGCGTAGGACAACAAAACAAGATGACAATTATCCACCTTCAAGGGTCAGAGGTGGAACGGCGCATGTACACCATGTTACAAAACAAGGTAGACATGCATGAAAAGTTGGTTGACCTGTTTATTGACGAACTTGAAGGAGAGAGCAATGAATAACGCAGAGGTATTAGTCGAAACTTATTTGACACTTCGGCGCGAGCGTGAAAAGATCAAAAACGACTACGAGTCGCGGGACGATGCACTCAAAGAAGACATGGAAAAAATTGAAGCGGCGTTGCTTGAAATTTGCAACGCCACTAACGTAAACGGACTACGCACGGCGCACGGCACTGTCACGCGTCAAGTTAAAGACCGTTTCTTTTGCACTGATTGGGACAACTTTAAGAAGTTCATCGAGACAGAAGGATCGATTGACCTGCTTGAGCGCCGTATCCATCAGCGCAACTTCAAAGAATTCATGTCCGAGAGGAAGGGCGACGGTCTTCCCCCCGGCGTGAATGCCTTGCGTGAGTACGACATCGTCGTGCGTAAGGTTACATCAACCAGTGAAGCAACAGTTTAAGGACATACATCATGAGTAACGCACTCGCAACCATCCTTGGTTCAACCAACCTTGTTGAACTCGGCCTTGATGACGACACCAAAGCAGTCGCTGGCGGTTCAATCAACGCTGCCAAGCGCATCTCTATTGAGGGGCGCGTGTTCCGCAAGATTGTGGGTGGCAAAGAGCAATCAGTTAATACGCAGAACGAAATGCCCATCATCTTTGTGAAGATGGCGCACGAAGCATCGCGCACGTTCTACAACAGTACCTACAAGAAGGGCGTGAAAATTGCCCCGTTCTGCTGGTCGAGCAATTCCAAAACGCCCGACGCCGATGTCATCAATCCTCCCGCAGCATCTTGCGTTGAGTGCCCCAACTCAGTCAAAGGTTCGGGCCAAGGTGGTCAGGGTACAGCATGTCGTTTGTCATGGCGCACCGCTGTTGTTCTGCCCAGCGATCCTGAAGGCGATGTGTATCAGTTGGTTCTTCCCGCCACATCTGCGTTTGGCAAAGAAGAGAACGGTCGTTGGCCCTTCCGTCCGTATATCCAGATGCTTGCCAACAACAACGTGTCGGCAGGGCGCGTCGTGACCAAAATGGAGTTTGATATCAACTCACCTGTACCACGTTTATTGTTTTCCCCGATATCTGCCGTCCCAGTTGAGTCACGTGACGTTGTTACACGTCAAGGTAAGACTGCTGCTGCTGATAATGCCATCAAACTAACCGTGTACAAGTCAGACGCAGCATCTGAAGAAAGCGCCGCGCCGGAGCAGCCCATTGAGCCCACCGCTCGCGAGGTTAAGCAACGCACTGTAGAGAAGGCAGAAGATGTGAGTGACATTGTTAAGAAGTGGACTAAGAAGTAATGCCAACCAAGTACAGCAACAGCTTGCTTTGCGCTGTACTTGGCGCAAGAAGTACATCACCGCTAGGAATGCGTTTGGGCAAGGCATGTGCCGAGGCTCAGCTTCCTGCGGTGTATGTGGCACAAGTTCTAGGTGTTACCCGCATGACCATCCACAATTGGTTTAGAGGTGGAAAGATACGCAAGTCACGCATAGAAAAACTCACGGTGTTTATGAAATTAGTTCAGGAGGATATGGCAAAGGGAATTTTGCCAAATAAAAGTCTCGCTGATGCACGGGCCTATCTTCAGGAGATGTGCGACACGCCGTTAAAGCCTGTCGTTCAAAAGAAAGGTTAATTGCATTTTATTGTAACGGCGGAGGTGTCTCCGCTTTTTTGTCTCTGCGGACATGAACAAACAATTTTTCGAGAAAGTCTTATCAACGCAGGGCAACGTATGTGTGGCAGGAATCGACAACGACGGCGTAATCACGCCGCGATTTACAGCCAACATTGACGATGCACTGAAACTTGCCCAAAGTTTTATTGACCGAAAAGTCAACGTCTACTTCACACCAGGGACGTACTCAGGGTTTAGACGCAAACAAGATCAATGCGTTTTTGTAAAGTCATTTTTTCTGGACTTAGATGTGCGGCACGGCAAAGTGCGGTACGACTCAAAGGAAGAAGCACTCAACGACGTACATCAACTTGTCACTGACCTGAACTGGCCGTTGCCAACTATCATTGATTCAGGTGGCGGCATTCATGTTTATTGGGTTCTTGACGAAGCGCTTCCAGCGGCTGAATGGAACAAATGCGCTGCGCAGTTTAAGCAACTTTGCTTGGACCGCAACATGAAAATTGATGAAGCAGTGCCAGCCGATTCAGCGCGTTTAATGCGCGTGCCCGGCACAAGCAATTATCGATACGATCCTCCTGAAGCGTCGTCGCTTTTGACAGCAGTTGAGACACATCCGTTGAGTGTGTTTTTAGAAGCATTCAACACGGTGCAACTGCCAAGCAAGTTTGCACTGAACAGTATTGAGAAAGGGCTTGATGACGACACTAAAGCAATCTTTGAAAAGCGCAACGGCAATTTTGAGTATGACTTTGCGAAGATCGCACAACTTAGTTTAGAAGGAAACGGGTGTGAACAAATTAAATACATCCTTGAAAACGCAGATAGTTGCCCGGAGCCACTGTGGTACGCTGGACTATCTGTCGCCGTTAGGTGTCGTGATGGCAGCACTGCCATACATCTCATGTCAGAAGACCACCCAGAGTATTCTTATGACGAAACAGAACGTAAAGCTTCACAGTCTCTCCGAGAAGCAAACTGGGCTCACGGATGCGATGCTTTTGCAAAAGAACACTCCGAAGGATGCGCCGGGTGTCCGTACCGAGGCCGTATCACTGGGCCTATTGAGCTTGGCAAACTCATTCGAGCCTTATCACAGCCCATTGACAGAGATGTTGAAGAAAAATCAAAATCAGAAGATGAAGCGGAACCAGTTTGGTATCCACAGAATTCCCAAAAAATTCTTGTCTTTCCAAACTTCTTGCAACCCTATCAACGAGGAATTAACGGAGGGGTCTACTTTATACCATCACCTAGACGAGACAAAAAAGGAAAGTTGATTCAAGATGATCCTGAACTTGTCACCCCCAATGACTTGTATCCCGTCAGGCGTATTTACAGCGCACACGATGGCGAGTGCCTCGTCATGCATCTGCATTTGCCAAGGGATCAGTCACGCGAGTTCTTGCTACCGCTGAAAGACGTTGTTTCGACTGAGAAGTTGAAGTCAACGCTGGCCAGCAACGGTGTGGTGTTTGAGCCCACACAGGCGAACCGCATGGCAAGTTATCTCATGAAATGGACGGCATATCTCGTGGAAACACAACGCGCTGACATCATGCGTGTCCAGCAAGGCTGGACCGAGGAAAACAAAAGTTTTGTTATCGGCACACAGGAAATCTCAAAGAACGAAGTGCGGTACTGCCCACCGTCACCGCTGTCAAAAGGTGTCGTACGGTTTATCAATGCAGTCGGTGAATTTGACGAATGGAAGAAGTGCGCTCAGATGTTCAACGATCCGGGCTACGAACTTCACGCATTCACGATGCTATGTGGCTTTGCTTCGCCACTGATGGCCGTCACCAACGTCAACGGCGTAACGCTCTCTCTGTACAGCGAAGGCCCAGGCACAGGCAAAACAGGCGCGCTCTTTGGCACGATGAGCATTTGGGGCAAGCCAGACAAGTTGTCAGTGTATGAAGGCACGGGCAACGGCTTAATTCAGCGCATGATTACTAGCAAGAACATTCCGTTTGCACTGGATGAGCAGGGCGGTCTTGATCCCAAGGTTGTGTCAAGTCTGCTGTACAACATCAGTTCCGGTCAGCCCAAGATTCGGCTGATGTCGTCTACCAATCAGGAGCGTGAGGCAGCGTTCAACACTAACCTAATCGCCATCATCACCACCAATAAGCCCCTGCGCAGTTTGCTCCAAGAGTACCGAGCCAACACCAGCGCACAGAACGTTCGACTGCTTGAGCCCGAAGTGCGTGTCCCAAGCGTTAAAGGCTACGAGTTAGACACGCCGCGCGGCAAGATCATGTTCGATCCGTTCAAGTACAACTATGGGCATGCGGGACCGTTCTACATCCGAGAGATTATGAACAACATCCCTGTGGAAGAGTTGCGCAGACTGGTGGACGTTGAATATCTGAAGGTCGCTGAACGCTACACCAAGAACTCAGAGTACCGTTTTCTGTCGAATCTGTTGGCTACAACGCGAGTTGCTGGCGAACTCGTAAACAGCATGGGCATACTGAACTTTGACCTTGACCGCGTATTTGAAGTCATCGGAGACGAGTTTGGTGACATGATCGTAGGCAGGAAGCGCGATGATGAGTCTGGCAATGAGGACATTGTTGGTGACTTCATCAACAAGAACATCCAAAACTGCCTTGTAATTCGTGACGGCAAGGTCACGATGGAGCCACGCAACGCTCTGCACATCCGGGCAGAAGTAGATACAGGGCGTATATACATCTCGACTTCCGCGATGAAGCACTATCTACGAGAAATCAATGCCGATCCGCGTCAGTTTGAATCGCGCCTAAAACAAAAGAAAATTTTGCTGGATAAAGTGCGCAAGCAAATGGGCTCTGGCTGGAAGGACGCGCTGGGTTCAACCAACGTCAACGCTTACGAACTCGTAATGGACTCCTCGCACATCTTCGATGTCCAAGAAAAATCAACCTGACGCGCCGTACGATGAACCAACGTGGCTGTTTCCGTATTCAGGAATGGATATTGGGGACAGCTTTTTCATCCCGACCATGAAGCCCGCTTACATGACGTACGTGATTGATACGTCTGCGAAAAAGTACGGTATCAAGGTCAAGGTGTTCACGACAACCGAGGACGGTGTCCTCGGTGTCCGAACTTGGCGCATCACTTAGTGGATTCTTCGATGTCTTTGAACGTCTCAAGAATCTGGCGCTTGATTGTGTTCTGAATCTTTACGATCTCGTCAATTTGCGCCTTGCGCTCGCCCATCGACATGGTGGGATCGGCACGCACTTTGTTGGCTGCTTCACGCACCTTACGCAGCGAACCGTTGACTTCGTGGTTATATGCCTGTACTAGCGCGTACTTGTATTCGTTATTCTCTAGGAATTTGTCCAACAGTTCAGGCTTGTTCTTTAGTGAATTGATTTGGCGCTCATATCCCTTGATTTTGTTTTCGGCGTTGCTGAACTCTCGTGCGTCCACGTTAGATTTGCCACCAATAAAGCTGCTGAGCAGCAGTGTGTCGTTCTTAACATCAAATTGTTTGTCAGAAAGGACAAGTGCGCCGATGTTGACACCCGTGGACAGCATTTTGGCCCATCCGTCGAGGTAGTTGCTCGCGAAGAAGTACAGCGTGTTGGGGCTGATGTCCACCTCACCCGTCGTCGCATCAAATAGCGCGCGAGTAGCAGCCTTGTACATTTCGGGAATGTTGTCACCGCCCGTGTATGCATCGCCGTATCGTGACTGACGATTGTTGTAGATTTCTCGGCCCAGCCCGTCAATGTTCATCACGTATTCAAAGAATGGACGAGCAGCAGACGGCGTGATGGAGTCAAGCGCAAACGCAGGGAAGTTGTCGATTGGGCTGATGCGCGAGAAGGGCAGTGGCACGAATGAGTCCAGACCGATCGTGATGATGTTAGACATCGCGTCGCCGAGTGTGTTGCGCCCCATCACTGCCCCGGCTACTTGAGAACCAGCGGCTGCGAATGCGCCCAGACCAAAGCCCCACGGAATCTGAATAAATTTATCTGACCCAGGAATTGGGAATCGCGCATAACGGGTCCAACGCGCCATGTCATCAGTGGTTACACGGTTACGTCCTTCATCGTCATCACCACTGAGCATCATGGCAATCATGAAAGTCGCTACACCTATACCAGCCATACTCAGCGTGATAAGCCGCGCCGCATCGCGCCGCTCTTTCATGGCCTCAACAGCGTTGTCGATGTCTTGTTTTGTACGTCCTTTGACGCCAGCCTTGGCTTCTGCTTCTGCTTCAGCACGGAAAGCCGCCTCATCGAACCCAAGCGCAGGGGTAAGCGCATCAATGGCACGCACCGCACCCGTTGCAGCAGGACGGAAGAACATGAACAACGCGCCCATCGTCTTGCCGTACTTGCCGACCTGCTCAAAGTTGGCAAGGTTTTTGGTGTATTCGGTGGCTTTTGCCTTGGCTTCTTCGTCAGACATGCCACGGGCGATGAACTCGTCCTTCATAACACGATACGTTGATGTTCGCGCGGTAAGTTCAAAGATGTCGTTGTAGGCATCAAAGAACCCCGTGATCTGGTCCTTGGTCTTGAGGATGCCCGAGCGTCCAACTTCCTTGACCAAATTATCCAGCGCACCCTTGGCAGCAATGCCTTGGAGGTACGAAACGCGCCCACCAAGTTCGATGTACTCCACGATGTCCCGATAGTACTTTTCCTGCTCAGTCAAGTCCTTGTACGGTTTCGTGCCTCCAGCAAGGCGCTGAATCTCCTTGAACTTACCCTTTTCGTACAGACTCAGTAGATTGCCAGCACGATACATGCCACCTTGTGCCACGTCAGCAGACACGGCGGTGATCAAGCGCCCAGCGACTACAGGGCCGAGTTCTGCACTGATGATGCCCGCGTTTGTGAACGTGTCGCGCACAAAGTTCATAGGCGCAAACGCAGGATTGAAACGCGTGTGCGTCTGGCCAAGACCGCTGGTAAATCCATTAACAATATCCAAAATTGGACTGGTTTGTCTAAAATTTTGGCGAATAGCTTCGCTTTGATTTTTGTCGTTAATCTGATAGACCTCAATCGTGCCGTCATCCATGTAGTGAAAAACTTTGTTGGGGCCACCAAATTCGGTTTTCTTTTCGCCTTTTAGATAGCGATCTTCAAATCGAATCTTGCCAACAAGCTCGCCATTAATAATTTTGTCGTTGATTGCGTTTTTAATGGCGAGGGTCAAGTCTCTGCGTCCTGCGCGCATTGCAGCGGTAGCGCCGTCAGCAAGGGTTTGCAACAGCGGGTTTTCAGATTCCGACTGACGGCCCTCAAATGTGTCCTGGCCTTCTTGCAGTTCGCCTCCGATGCGTTGCGAATTAAGGTTCAACACTTCATCATGCTGGGTGCGACCGGGCTTGCCTTTGAACGGAATGTAGTTTTCATAGCCGTAGAAATCAACAATGTTTTGAACGGGTTCCGACCAATAGTGCGATGCAGCGTTCAAATCCGTAGTCTTTTTCTGAATAGCTTGAATAGCGGCAACTACCGCGTTAATTTCGTTGGCCAGCTCAGGCTTGTCAAACAAGTCTTTGATACGTTGAATTTCATCAGGACTGCGATTGGCAATTACGTTGTAATCAGCACTGTTGATGTCGGCTTTTTTAGCAAGTATCTTAGGATCAATTGACTTGTCCATGTACTGCATGTTGCCGTTGACGCGCTTACCCTCTTCGTCTTTTGTAAAAACAAACCCGTCAAGCAGTTGTCGCAGAGCTTTATTACGCTTGATACGCTCCTGCTCTGGCAGCCCAGACGGTTTGGACAAGATTTCAAGAATTTTCTCCCGCCATGCGTGGGGAGACAGGGCTTCTTTGAACCCAGGCACGTACTTCTTGGTCTGTTTATCCAGGGGAGCGTTACGCGCAAATAGCACTTCTCGGCGCTCACGTTCGTGACGCGCTTCAAGAATCAAATGTAGATCAGCAAGAGCCTCTTGAATGGTTTTGCCAGCAGCTTGTGCGTAGCGTTCAACAGCTGCATCGACCGCCTTGGCCAACGGGGAAATGTGATATGCGTACAAGTCAACAGCCATACCAGTTGAACGGCTGATCTGGCCGTAGACATCGTTCAGTCCCTGGCCTACGCGTTTGAGCACACGAAACAACTCGGCGCGCTCAGTCAGTTGTTTGATGACACGACGGCTATTTTGAAAATCTGAAACAAGCAAGTTAAATCCGTCTTTGGTAAGCAGCCTACGGATTACGGCCTTTGCGCCGCGAGGCTTGAGTGCAACTTCACTGCGTAAGTCATCTTCCGTTTTTTGACTGGCAGGCGGCACAGGAGGCGCTTGAACAGTCGCGGCGAGTGATGCCCCGAGGCTTTTCTTACCAGCAAGTTGTTTGATGTTGCCTTCGGGCGCAGCAAGCAGGAACTGAAATGCAGCGGCTGTCTCAAGCAGAAGATTACCCTTGTAGCCCGGCTCCGTCAGGATTTCGCGCTTGAGGTTTGTGATGCCGCCTTTGGACGTTAGGCGTTTTTCTTTTTCAATCTGTTCTTTTGTGGGGCGATAGCCCGGCTCATTGATTACTTTTTCGCCAGCGGTTTCAGTGGTATCGAATGCTTCTGTTTCAGGCTTGAACTCACGCGCCATCTCGGCACGTGTTCTGACTTCAGCAGGTTTTTCTTTTTCCGTTATTTCTTTTGGTTGAAAAGTTTCTTTTGTAGCTTCTTCAGCAAGTTCTGCTGCTTTTTTCTCGGACAATCCTTTTTTTATAGCAGCATTATATGTTTGTCTGTAAGTTTCTTCTTTTTTACGAGCCTCAGAAGCGGCAATCTTCGCCAAGTTTTCACGAATTTGTTCATCTGTCTTTTTAGTAGTACCAGAGCGCACAACGACCCGGCCAGTTTTGGGGTCTATGACTTCAATTGGAACAAGAATGGGCGTGCGTAACTTGCTAGGCGTGAACAGTTTGTACAACTGCGCCAACGTGTCCGTGAAGTAGTCCCACGCCGTTTTGAACATAACGTCATAGTCAAAGCGTCCAATTTCGCGGCTTTCTCTGACTGCGGCGGAAAGTTCGACTTCCTTCTTGGTCGCACGTGCGGCAGGCTCAAGCTGTATCCGAGACAACTCATACTGAAAGTCCATGTCGGTCATCGCGTAAGCAATGAACTCATACATGTTTTCAAATGCGTTTGGATATTTGGTGCCAAGCCTGCTTTTGGCCAGAGCCGAGACATTGATTAAGTGCTCGACAGCTCTACGCGTGCTCTCGTCTAGTTTGGATGGATCAAGATAGAACTGATGAATGATCTTGACCGTAGCTGCATGCGTCAGCTCGTGTAGGATGGTTGCTTCATCAAATCCGTACTGTCCGATAAAAATTGTGTTGATGTCAGCATCATATCGAGCAATCTCGTCAAACACCATGTTTGGGTCATATACAACCTTTACATTTAATGCAAAGTCCCGCATCGGACCACTGCGTACGCTCAATAGTTTGGTAGCAAGGTTTTTAAATACTTCAGCAGTTACTTTCTTGCGATTACGACGTAGTACGTTGTCATATAACTGCATCAGCGCGCTGGTATAAGTTAAACGTTTTGGCTTTGGCAAAGTACCTTCTGCACTTGTGCTTAAGTAGTCCAACACGCCTTCAATGTTGCCCTTAAAAAGCATGCTGAGAACTTTTGGCGGCATCAATGTGCCTTTGCCTGCTGGCTGCGCTTCGCGCTCACGCCTAGCCTGCTCAATTTGCTGCTCTCTGAGATTTGTCAGATCATTTTGTGCACGTTCTTCGGCTGACAAGTCCGCAAGTTCTTTTTGAACTTGTTTTTTTACAACTTTAAACGCTAAAAATTGTTCAGCAGCAGAATCAGTTTTGTTCAGTTGGGTGAATAGCCGCTTGCTTTCTTCGGACAGCGTGTCCCAGGCAGGGAAGTTGTAGAACAGCCCGCTCCTACGGCTGAATGCATCTCGCTCGCGGGTGTAATTCTCTCGTGCCCTAACCTTGCTGATTTCACCCGCACGTTTTTCCGGTGCAGCGGCACGGCTTTCAGAACGCTTTTTCTGGAGATAGTCAGATAAAGCAATTGCTGCTTGGTCATGCTCTTCTATCGTGTTTCTGTTGATGTTGTTTTGGAAGTAAACACGACGTTCATCGTCAGTCAATTCTTTGAACGCAGGCAGCTTCTCATCTTCTTCTTCCGCTACAGCGTTGTACTCGTCACGTGTCTCGTCATAGAGATCACGTTGCTCTTGTGGAGGAAAATATTTTTCTTCAGCCTTTAGTTCTTGCGCTGCAATCACGGTTGGTTCGATAGCGGCAAGCGGCTCCTCCCTCATACGGTCTTCAAACTCGGTAGTTTGCCAAATGCGCGCGGCAAATTCGTTAGAAGTTTCACCTTTATAACGCGTCAGACCCAACGTTTCTCCAAATTCG
>Ga0194115_10003889_pt1 | contig 16467 bp, 15 predicted proteins | sample TA2MahsurfametaG_3_FD_148656 | JGI IMG/M metagenome (GOLD analysis project Ga0194115, IMG submission 148656) | Freshwater microbial communities from Lake Tanganyika, Tanzania - TA2015002 Mahale S4 surface | ecosystem: Environmental > Aquatic > Freshwater > Lake | place: Tanzania: Lake...
TAAAAAAAAAAAAAGATAATACTAATATTAAAAAAAAAAAAATAAAATTTTTTAAAAATAATTTTAACATTTAAAATTTTATAAAATTATATCTTGAACAATATTTTCAATTCTTTTTTTATTGCTCCAATTAAGATTTTTCATTTTATTATTGTTTCCTAAAATAAATTTTTCATCAAATTTTCTAAATAATTTTCTATTTTTTTTTATTATAATTTTTTTTTTAGTTAGATTTTTTAAAACAGAAATAATTTTAGATATTTTTTCTAGCTTATTTGAAGATATGATATAACTTTCTCCAGGAATTCCTTTTTTTGAAATTTGTATTAATGCATTAACAACATCATCAACATGAGAAAAATCTCTTAAATTATTTAGATTACCAGTTTCTATATAAATATTTTCCCTATTCTTTTGTTTTCGATATTGATTACAAATATCTTGAAAAACATCAAAATTTTTTCCGGGTCCTGAGGTGTTAAATATTATAGCTTGATAAATTTTTAATTTGAACATTTTAAAATATTGCTTACTCAAAAGACTTTGAATTAATTTTGAAAATCCATAAATATGCTCTGGTGATGAGTCACTTTTTTCATTTATAGGGAGTTCATTTTTTTTTTTTGCACCAAATTGAGCACTAGAACAAGCTACAATAATTTTAGGATTAATTTTTAATCTTTTACAAGTTTCAAATAATTTTATAGTACCCATAACATTTGTCTCCATTGTTTTGATGGGCTCTTTAAACGAATATATCGGATGACTCTTGGCTGCTAAATGAAAAATTATGTCTGGTGATACTTTTTTAATCAAATCATTTATTTGATTTTCATATCTAAAATCACATCTTATATAACTAACCTTATTTAATATTTTAAATTTTTTTTTATAATATGAGGCAAATATTACATTTTTTTTGTTACTAAGTTTATTAAGTAAATGCTTGCCGATGAATCCTTCGGAACCAGTTATAAGTATTTTTTTTTTCATTTATTAAATATATTTTTAAATTCCTCTTGAAATGTAGCATCGGTAAAATTTTTCATAAACTTTTGATCATATTTTTTGGTAATTTTATATCTTGCGTCTTTTGAGTTTATTATTTTTTTTATTTTATCGCCCAATTCTTGCATTGATGAATATTTTTGCATTTCATCTACAATAATTTCACTACTCCCACCTGAATTATGAACAAAGACTATCATGCCATGCTTATGCATTTCCAAGACCGCTCTACCAAAATGTTCGTATTTTGCGAAATGAAATCCAAATTTACAATTTTTCAAAATTTTATTTCTTTTTTTTATTGATAGATATCCATAAAAAATAATCTTTTTTTTATATCTATAATAGTAAGAATTAATTTTTATTTTTTCTGATTGATCGCAAGGACCAATGACGTGAAGTTTACCAATTTTAGGAATTATATTCTGAAGATTTAAAAAAAAGTCTATTCCTGAAATAGTGTTTTTGTCCTTACAGACCCTCCCTAATATTACAAAATCATTTTTACGTTTTTCGTATTTTTTTTGAAATCCTTTAAGATATTTGGGTATTAAAAATGTAGGATATACTAAAAAAGTTTTTTCATTATATATTGACTCAAATCTTTTCTTTGTCCAAATTGAATTTACTATGCTAATTCTATCTTGCTTTTTATAGTTCGTAAAAATTAATAATTTAAAATAAATTCTGGCAACAAAAGATAGTAAAAATCTTAATACAATTCTTATTGCATCCTTTTTTTTTACTCCTAAAGCCATGTAATGAAAAGGATTTAAAGAATAGAATGGGTGATGAATATATTGATAAACTTTATAATAATTAGAATAAAACTCACCGGCAGCAGAAAATAAAAATTTATAGTTTTGTTTCTTTGAATTTAAAAAAACTATTAAATATAATTGAGCTATTCCAATATATTTACTGCAAAAATAATCTACAAGTCTATTTTTACTTTTAATTGGGACTATATTTATTTTTTTTTTTATTCTTAACTTATTATTAATCTTATTTACTTTATAAAAATATAAATCTACTTCATAAAAGTTTGCTAAAAAGTTAGCGGTATACTCACAGAATATTTCTCCTCCACCAAATTTATAAAGTTGCGGAAACGTTATTGCAATTTTATTATTATTCACAAATTTTTTTAAGTTTATTAACAAAATTATTTTTATTATGAAATTTTATATATTTATTTCGCATTAATTTTAATTTTTGATGAATATTGTTTAATTTAAGTTTACTCAACTTTTCATCTATATCAAAATTTGACCAGTCATTAATAACCAACTCATTTAATTTAAATTTTTTTAACTCATTTGCAATACATGTATCACGAGACACAAAAATTAATTTCCCATAATTTATACTTTCAAAAAAAATTCCCGATGTTCTATATTTATAAAGACGCTCATCATACGGTAGAATAATTATTTGATTTCTTTGTATAAGTTGTAAATATTTTCTGTTATTTAAATTTTCCTTAAATTTAATTAATTTAATTTTTTGTGAACAAGTATTTTTAAAATTTTCACTTATTGAAAGTTCAATTCTTTTATTTTCATTTTTCTTTAAAAAATTAATTAAATTTTTACCATATTTCTCTTTTCGATATTGACCAGGGCACAAGATTTTTTTTTCAAATATTTTTGTATTTGTTAATATTTTTTTACTTGAAAAAAAAGGTGTTGGAAAAAGTCTAACTGTATTTTTTTTAAATCTACTTTTAATTATATTATAATTAAAATTATTATCAGTTATAAATATACATTTTTGAAATTTTTTGTTTAAAAAATTTACAAAAATTTTAAAAATAATTTTTTGAATATATTCGTAGTTATATCTACAATATATAATTAATTTTTTATATTTATAACTATTTGAATTGCTGAAGATTAAAGATAGTAAAAAATAGAAACTATATCCATCTAGATATAGAATACTTTGTTTTTTGCTTGATTTATAAACCTTATTAATTTCCTTTAAATTTTTATAAATATTAAATACTTTTTTTAAAAAAAAATTTTTATTTTTGGAAAATATATTTTGCTTTCTTAGTTTAGTCTTAAGTTTATTATTTTTTGAAACAAAAAGAATTACATTAAATTTACTTTTGTTTGAAAACTTCTCAAATGCTTCCAAATATGAGTTTTCATGTCCAGAACGATCTTCAAATGAGGGTAAAAAACAATTAAAATTTGTTTTTCTCATTAATTTTTATATATAGATAATATTATGAGATTATTATTTAAAGTAAAAATTTTATGATTTTTGATAACAATAAACACAACTTTAATTTATTTATTGATAATTGGTCTCCTGATGATGAATATATAATATTCGGAGCAAGCAAAGATGCTCCTCGACTAATTGAGTCTATGGATCACATTCTAAAAAAACATAAACTTAGAGTATCGCATATCATTGATGATGACAAAAATTCAAAAGTTTTGTATGATTATCCTATTGGTTCGGTAAGCGAAGTATATAAACTTGATCAATCATCTTATATTCCAAAAAAATTTAAAAGGAATAACCACAAAGAGGATATCCAAATAATTAAATTCGAAGAATTCTTATCTGATGAAAAGTTGAATAAAAAAAAACTTATAATTACCTCAGACTATAACTATAATTTCTATAAAAATTTCTTAAAAACAAAAGGCTTCAAAGAAGATAAAGATTTTTGTAATTACAAAAAAATTGCAGCAATTTGGCCATTCAAACTTGAAAATATTATTCATCTATGGAGAACAGACGTTCTATTAACAGAAAAATGTACTTTAAATTGTACGTACTGCAATATGTACATGCCTCATTATAAAAAACAAAAACATAGAGAACTTGAAGAAATCAAATTAGACTTAGACGTCTTTTTTAAAAAAATTGATTATGTAAGTATATTTCATCTAATTGGTGGTGAGCCACTTCTATATCCTTATACAGCTGAAGTTATCGATTACGTTTCAAATAACTATAGGAATAAAATTGGTTATTATTTTCTTACAACCAATGGAACAATTACTCCAAAAGAAACGGTGCTAAATTCTATCAAAAATAACAATCTAATAATTCATATTAGCGACTATACGGATCATATAAATTATAGTCGTAAATTTAATGAAACAAAAATAAACTTCGATAAATATAATATTAAATACTTGGTAAGAAATGATACTAAAATTGAAAAATTTAAAAATCTAGATGAAACTATAAATCATTTTGACAGCTGCTCAGCTCCATTTAGGGGTCTGAATAAGTTAAAATATTATTACTGTCATTTAAACACAAGCGCTGTTTTATCAGAGATGCATGAAGATAATGAGGATAATTATATAAATCTTAATAGCGATAAGTTTGATCCAGAAGAGTTACTAAAACTAGACCTAGGTTTTCCTAAACTTGGTTACGTAACTTTTTGCAAATATTGCTATGGATGCAATACAAAAATAGGAAAAAAAGTATCACCGAAAGATCAAGGTTTAAGACATTAAAATGTCTTCAAAGATATATTCGGATTTTAAAAAAATATTTTTAAGATTAGAATACAGAAATATTATTCTTTATGGATTAAATAATAATAGCCTAACTATTTTTAGAGATAACACCAACTTCAAGATTCTAGGCATTGAATATAATGAAAAAATAAAAATTAAAAATATAAAAAAAATAAAAATTAGAGATAATTTAAAATATAATCCTATAATTATAATCACCACCAAAAATGAAAGTGCAAAAATAATTTTTCTTGAACTTAAATCAAGATTTGAAAACAAAATAGAAATATTTTTTCTTGACGGATCAAAAGATCTTCCAAAAATTAATAGTAAAAAATTGAATTATAACTATTTAAATTTAAAAAAACTTAAAAAGGTAATATTAGAATATGACGTTATTTCATTTGATTTATTTGATACTTTAATAAATAGAAATTGTAGCAAACCCAGAGATTTAATAGATTTTCTAAGTAATAATATCGAACTCAAAAAAATCAAAAATTTTTCTGAGCTAAGATTAATCTCTCAATCAAATTTAGAAAAAAAAGGTAAATCATATAACATTAATGATATATACAATTTTTTAAACAAAAAACTTAAATTACCAGAATATAAACTAAATCTATTAATACAAAATGAAATTAATATAGAAAAAAAATTTTCTACTATTAATAATAGTATCAAAAAAATATACGAATTATGTAAAAAAAAAAAAAAAAATATATATATTTTATCAGACTCTCATTTTTCAAAAAAAGATTTAAAAACGATTCTAGATTTGCACAGTATTACTGGATATAGAGAAATTATTTCCTCCTGTGATTATGGTTATTTCAAATCTGAAGGCAAACTTTTTCAAATTCTAAAAAATAAAAACCAAGATAAAAGTATAATTCATATTGGTGATAATATTGACTCTGATATTTTGGGTGCGAAAATTGAAAATATCCAAGCATACAAAATTTATTCGCCAAGAGAGATTATAATAAATTCTAATATTAAAGATGTATTTGGTAATGTTGAAAATAATAATGACAAAATATGTCTAGGACTAATACAAAACAAATTACAAACTTTTACTGCAAATAATTTCAAAATAACCAATAACTATAAAGCTTTTAAAATTTCTTTAGAGGAATTCGGCTATATATTTATAGGAAATATAATCTTCGAATATCTCGAGTGGATATATAACGAGGTCAAACAAAAAAAAATTACTAATGTTTTTTTTGCTTCGCGTGAAGGATATTTTTTATCAAAAATTTATAATCAATATTTTAATACTAATAGCAATACAATATATTTAAGATCCTCTAGATTTTTAGCAAACAATATTTCCTACAAAAATGTTAATGATATTTACAAAAGTTTTAAAAAACACAGATATCAAGGAAAATTTAAAGATCTACTTCGATATAGATTTAATATTAAAGTTAATAAAAACGATACATATCAGAATGTAAATATAAACACGAAAAATGATTTAAAAATCTTAACTAAACATCTTAAAAATTATACAAGTGCAATTTTAGATAATTCAAGAAAATGGAGAAAAAAATATTTACATTATATTAAAAAAATTAAAAAAAATAATAAAAAAATAGCGATTTGCGATATATCTCTTTATGCAACAATACAAAAATCATTAAACGTGATTACTAATAATAAATATTATGGGTTTTATATTCCGACACAAGCTAAATACAAAGAAACTAAAAAAATCAAATTTATGAAACTTAATGAAAACTTTGAGAAAAAATACTTTGTCTTGGAGTCGATTCTTACAGCTCCACATGGCAGTGTTTTATATTTAAATGAAAATAATAAATTTGTTTATCAAAAGAAAATGAGCAATCAAAAATTTTTTAAAAATAGAAAAAGAATAATAAACGGTGTAAAGAATTATATTTGTGATATAAAAAAACTCAAAGTGCAATATAGTAGTAATTGTAAAAATAATTTTAAATTTGGAAAAATAAATAATTATTTATTTTCTCAAATGAATAATAATATGTTCAAATTTGATAAGAAATTATTTCAATCTCTTTATTTTGATAATTTATACGTACGAGTTAAAGAAAATAAAATTAGCATTTAGAGATTAAATTCATCTTTGTACCATTTTATAGTATTTATTAAACCTTGTTCTAATTTGATTAAATCGTTTTTATAATTTGGAAAAATTTTTTCTATTTTATTTGTATTTAATTTCTTCTTTTTGACACCTGTATATTTTGATGGATCATAAATTATTTTTTTTTCATCAAAATCTACTATTTTACAGATGATACTTGCAAACTCTTTTATTGAATAATCTTTTGAAGCACCAATATTAATTATATCATTGTTAATTTTATCATTTAATTTAGTTAGGTACTTTACAAAATCTTCAACGTGAACAATTTCTCGTCGCTGGTTGCCATCGCCCCATAACTCTACTTCGTAATTACTTTTTTTTGCTGATAATATTTTTTTAATTAAATCAAATATAAAATGTTGTTGTCTTTTATCTGTATGATAATTAGAGCCATAAAGTGTAGAAGGCACTGGACTAAACCACCTCATGTCAAATTGATCCTGACATGACTTTGCACCTAATAAGAGCATTTTTTTTGTAAAAGCATAGGTAAATAAACTTTTGTGAGGAATGTCTGTAATATAATTTTCTTCAGAATGACTTCCATTCTCGTCGTAGCAACAACTAGTTCCGATAAAAATTAATTTTGCATTTCTTTGTCTCTCGTTCCACCATTTTATTATATTTGTATTTATTTGTTGATTTTTAATCCATTGCAAACCTGGATTTTTAAGACAAAAATCACCTGCTTGAGTCCATGCAGCTAAATGATAAATTTCATCAAAATTTTGACTTATACTTTTTAAATCAGCATAATTTAATAAATTTAAATCTTTTGAAGAAGGTGCAAAAACTTGGTTATCTTTACTAATTAACTCTTTAATTAAATGCATTCCAAGAAAACCTGAACCTCCAGTTATAATTATTTTTTTTTTCATATTTTAATTGGAAAATAAAATTTAGATCTATTTATTCCTCTTTTTTTAAAATTTTTTAAAATTTCATTTTTGAAATTCCATGCTAAAACATAATATATATCTGGTATTTTTTTTTCCTCTTTCTCCATAACTATTGGAATATGCGATCCAGGGGCGTACAAATTTTTTCTCATTTTATTTTTTTCTAATAATTTAGAAATACTATCATTTTTTAGATTAAAATAATTTAGTAAAGTGTTACCTTTTGCTGGTGCTCCAACACCAAAAATAATTTTTTTATTTTTTTTAGCACTATTTAAAAATTTTATATTTTCTGATTTTAATTTTTCCACTTTATTTTTAAATTTTTTATAATATTTTATTTTATTGCAGCCAGACCTGATTTCTCTTTTAAGAAAGCCTAAATATCTATCAGATTTTTCTCTCTTATTTTTATGATTAATGTAAGCAATCATTTGACCTCCATGGACTGACTCTAATTTACAATCGAATATTTCTAAATCATATTTGTTAAGTAAATTTTGAAGTGTCAATAAATTATAATATAACAGATGCTCGTGATATATTTGATCAAAGGCAGTATTTTCTATTATGGACTTCATATACAAAAATTGAACTATGAAAATTCCATCGGATTTTAAAAGTAATTTTACACCTTTTGTAAATGAATGAAGCTCCTCTAAGTGAAAAAATATTCCTGAAGCATTTATAAAATCAAATTGTTTATTTATTTTTTTTGCTAAATCATAATTAAAAAATTCGTTTATAGTTTTAATATTATTTTTATTGGCAATTATTGCTATTCTTTTTGATGACTCAACACCAAGAATATACCACCCTTTTTTTTTAAAGTGTTTTAAAAAAGTTCCATCATTTGATCCAATATCTAAAATATTCTTGTGTTTTTTGTCTTTAATAAATCTTTTATTTACATCAATAAAAATATCCTTGAAATGATTAGATAAAGTTTTAGTTATTCCAGATAAATATGTATGATCTGAGAACATTATTTCCTTCCTAATTGTATGACTTAACTGAGCTAAACTACATTTTTTGCAGAACATTAAAATTAATGGATATTTCTTTTCTGTTCCAATTTCTTTTTTTTTTAAAAAATTATTGCACCAAGGCTGTCTGCCAAGGTTCAAAACTTTAGTTAAATTAGTAGAATCGCAAACTCTACACTTCATAATATTAAAATTTTTTGTTTAGTTTTTTGTCGCTTTTTAAACTTATAAACACTGGGCCATTATTTTTGTAAGCTTTTAAAACAGACTTTTCTGTCTCCTTACTATCTTTTGGAAAATAAGATTTTATATTTTTAAAAAGTTTCATAAGTTTTTTTGCGTCAATTTCGCTGTGCGTAGGTCCTAAATTTGGATAATCAGCAAACCCTACTAATTTTACGTTAACATTTTGTTGATCAATATCTAGTTTTACTTGCTCAAAGGGTCTTTCAATTAAAAACGGAGTAATTGTATATACCCATGGTTTATATCCCTCCAATGCCATTCCTGATGCAACGCTGATTATGCTCTGTTCGCATATTCCAAGATTTAAAAATCTATTATGAAAATTTTTTCTAAATTGATCAAAAATTGCATAACCTATGTCACCCACTAATAGAATTATTTTTTTATCTTTTTTTGCTAATTCGTATATTAATTTCCCGAATTTTCTTCTCATTAATTTAGGCTTTCAAAGCCTATTTCAATATCTTTTCCTTGTATTTTTCTTGCGTGCCATACTGGATCGTTCTCAAATTTTTTTATTCCTTTTCCTTTTATAGTGTGCACTATTATTGCCGTTGGTCTATTTTTAATTATTTTTGTTTTAAAACCTCTATTGATTGAACTAAAATTATGACCATCTTTAATCTCAATGGTATTAAAATTGAATGCCTGAAATTTTTTTTTTAAACTTGATAATGGCAGTCCTTCCTCAAGCGTAGTCAATGCTTGTATTTTATTGTAATCAATTATTAAATAAAAATTATCCAGCTGGTGTTTTGAGGCAATTAGCGAAGACTCCCAAGTTGTTCCTTCTTGGCATTCACCATCACTCACCATTACAAAAACATTTCCCTTTTTATTTAATTTTTTTCTGGCTAATGCCATTCCAACACTGATTGGAAATCCATGGCCTAAACTACCTGTAGTACAAAAAATACTATTTTTTTGATCTATTTCTAAATGAGTAGTTAATTTTGGTCTGTAGCCTTTTTTTCTTAACATTAATAAAAATGGATAAGAAGCATGAGATTTGCTTAGAATAAATTTATCATTTTTTTTTAAGATTTTTTCGTATAAAAATATTAGAATTTCTATCATTGAAAAACTTCCACCTAAGTGCGCTTCCCCTTTTTTTACAAATGCCTCGAAAGTTTCTCTTCTTAAATCTCTGGCTTTTTTAATTAATACAAGATTTTTCATTTATATTATTAATTTAATTTTATACTTTGCATTTTTTTAATATTAAAAAAGTTAATATCCTCAAAGCTATTTACTATTTTTTTATTTTCAAATGCAAATTTTAAATCTTTTATAGCATCTATAATTGTAAAGTTATTTTTAAATCCTAGTAACTGATGTATTTTTGATGAGGAAATATGATAAGATCTGTTATCGTTTGAAGGAACTTTGATGATTTTAACATCATCTCCAATCACAGATATCACTTCATCTGCTAGATGATTGATAGTTTTATTTTCATAACCAACATTAAATATTTCTCCATTAATTTTTTTTTGTTCCTGTTCTAATAAAAAAGAGTATGATCTTATCATATCTTTTATATGAATATTTGGTCTTAGTTGATCGCCCCCAAATACTGAGATTTTTCGCTTATGATATGCAAAATTAGTCAAAATGTTCACAACCAAATCTAATCTTTGTCTTGATGAATAGCCGCATACTGTTGCTGGCCTAATAATTGTTGTGATGAAGTCATCTGATTTGTATTTAAAAAGTATTTTTTCACATTCTGCCTTGTATTTAGAATAATCTGTTAAGGGCTCAAGGGGCATGTCTTCACTAACATTTTTTTCAGACTTAATTCCATAAACTGAGGAAGAAGAGGCGTAAATAAATCTTTTTATATTAATTTCTTTTGAAATTTTTACTAATGGTTCAAATGCATGAAGATTTATCTCTTTTCCAAGTGCAGGATTCAACTCAAAACTCGGGTCATTTGAAATACAGGCAAGATGTATTACAGCATCTTGGCCTTTAAGATATCTTTTTAAAAGCTCTTGATTGCGTATGTCACCCTTTATTAGTTTTAAATGTTTATGCTCATCTAAAGTTTGTCCATAAATAAATAAATCAAATACTGTTATCTCATATCCTTTTTCCAGCAAATGTTTTGACAGTTCGGTGCCAACATATCCAGCACCTCCCGTAATAAATATTTTTTTCATTCTTTAAATTTTTTAAATTCTAATTTCATTAGGTGCTCTTGACTTTTTAGTCTGGCACCTCCATCAACTGGTATTATACATCCAGTAATAAAAGTGGAATCGTTAGAAGTTAAAAAATTTACTAAATTTGCGATATCCTCAGACTTACCCATTCTTTTTAACGGAGTTATTTTTTCGATAATTTTTCTTGTTGAATTATTTTTTTTTGAGAAATAAACTTTATTTTCAGGCTTTAAAATTACAGTAGGTTGAATACAGTTTACTCTAGTTCCATTTGGTCCAAGTTTTACAGCATAGTATTTTGCAAGTCCTTCAATTGCACTTCTCGTATAATGATATTCAGCATTTTGGTCTTCAACGACTGTGGTGGTCGCTATAGAACTTAAGATTGTAATCGAGCTATTTTTACTTAATTTTTTTTTCAGAACTTCTATAATTTTATGTGTGCTTGTTATCATGATTTTTAAATCCATGTATGGAACAGAACCTCTATATCTTTGAGAAAAAATTAAGTTGTCTATTTTTTTATTTTTAAATTTACTTTTTAGATGTTTTTCATTAATTTCTGTAGATAAATCACAGACTATGTGATTTTTTCTCTTATATTCTGATCTTGAAAGAGTAAAAATTTCGTCACCCCTTTTTGCTAATTTTTTTAATATAAGACTACCTATTCCTTTAGTTCCACCAATTATTAAGGAAATTTTTTTCATATTTTTATAACTTTAAACTTAGGCAGTGGAATAAGAAAAGTTGTACCTTTTGGAAAAATATTTTTATTTCTTACTAAAATATCTTTAAAATATCTCCATGCAAATATCAAAACTACTTTGTTTCTCTGTATTTTTTTTGGTAATTTAACTTTTATTGTTGTTCCTGGTAAATAAAAATTTTCTCTTTTTTTCTCATTATCAAAAATATATGATATTCTATCAATAAGTTCAAAATCATATATTAAAGTCGTTGTACCAACTGAAGCACCAAATCCAATTATTTTTTTTAAATTATTTTTATCTAAATAATTAGTAATTTTTCTTTTATTTTCATAATTTACTTTTTTCAATTCATTAAAATTTTTTTTGATATTAATTTTTTTTTCTTGATTAATAAATTTTTTTATCTTTTTATTATTTAATATTATTTTCTGCTTTTTGAAAATTAATCTTAAAGATCCACCTTTAATTGTTTGAAACGAGCCATCAACTAATTGAAGGTTATATTTTTTTGAATAATTAGATATTGTTTTAAATGTAAAATACGAAATATGTTCATGATAAATATTGTCAATTAAATTTCTATTTAATAATTTACTTAGCGAAAATGTTTCCATTACAAGGTATCCGCCATCAACTAAATTATTACGAATACCGATAAAAACTGTGTCTAAATTATCTATATTAGCTATTACATTATTGGCAATAACAACATCAAATTTATAAAATTTATTTTCAACTTTTTTAGAAAACTTGCTATCATACAATCCTTTCATTACTATTAAATCCTTTTGCAAAGACAAATGTGCTGCAGGATCAACACCAACAACAAAATAACATTTTTCTTTTAAAATTTTTTGCAGGGAACCGTCATTACTCCCTATTTCTAAAACCTGCGATGTATCAGTAAGAATATTTTTTTTAAAGAGTTCAATTACTAAACGATTAAAATGATTTACTAAGCCAACTGAACTTTCACTGATATACAAGTAATCTCCGTATACTCTATTTGGGTCTATTACGTTTGATAATTGAACAAATTCACATTTTTTGCAAATATTCACTTTTAACTCAAAAAGATCATGTTTAATTATTTTTTTTCTATAATCGTCTCCTATCGGAGTTTTTTTAAAATGATATACCTCATCTAAGTGTTCAGATTTACATAACCTGCATTTATTTATTTTATATTCCATTATCATTAAAACTTTGACCGCTTATCCCTTTGATGAAATTCTACAATATTTTGTTCAAGATCTTTGACAAAAAATTGAAGTATTTTGTCTGTTTTTCCTCTTTTTATTGATGTGGGTGAAAGTGAGATCAATTTTTTTCTTATTTTTTTAATATCTTTAACTTCAAAGCATAAGTGACGAAAAACATTACCAATTTTTCTTTTTTTTTTATTTTTAAAAAATTCTAAAAAAGTCCCTTTTCCAGATGAAAAAAAAATACCATATAACTCATTATTTTTTTTATTTCTAAATTCATGAATTATTTTTAAATTTAAAAAATTAACATAAAATTTTTTTATATTGTCTAGTGATTTTGCACTTAGTGAAATATGAGATAAATTTTTAATGTGCATTTTAATCAATCAGATGCTCAATTTCTTTCAAAAGTATATTTTTATCTATTGATTGTTTATTTCCAATAAAGCTTATTTTCTGGCTCGCACAAAGTGAGGCTATAAATAGGCTCAGCTGTAAATCAACATTTGTAAATAAAAGTAATGCCAAAATTGCTATCATCGCATCACCCGCCCCTGTTTTGTCGACTATTTTTCCAGCATAAGCTTGGCAATGAAAAATTTTAAAATTTTTATTTATCAGTATGACTCCGGCCGATCCTCTTGTGACTATTAATTTTTTTAGTTTCATTTCTTTAACAAGTTTTTTCATCAAAACTTGAATATCTTCGTTTTTTGATCTCATTTCATATCTAAGTTCATTTTCGTTAATAATAATACAGTCTACGCCATAAAAATTTTTTAGCGAATGGTAACCAATATTTGAAGAATTTACCTGAACATTTACAGCTATAAATTTTTTTGTTTTTTTTATTATTTCAATAAATTTTTTATTTAATAGTCCATGACCATAGTCAGATATAATTATTAAATCTGATTTTTTATATAAATCGCTAAAATAATTAAATAACTTTTTTGAATCGCTTTCGTTTAAAAATTCGTCATTTAATTGGTAAACTCCTAAAGTCTTTACATTTGTCAACTTATCTACAAATCTTTTTTTTAAAATCGTTGGAGAATTTTTTTTATAAATAAATTTTGAAAAAATATTTTTAGATAAATTTAAATTAATAAAATCTTTAAATTCTTTCTTTTCACCTAAATAAGACAAAAAAAACATTTTTTTAATAAAAGAATTTAAATGTCTACAAACTGCAATTGCCCCTCCTAAATATTTTTCATTATATAATTCTTTTAAAACCAAAACTGGTTCTTTTCCTGACTTTCCAAGTGTTTCAGTAAAATGATATTCGTCTATAATTGATTCACCTATAATTAATGGTTTTATATTTTGAATTTTTTTGAATATTTTTTTTATAGATTTCAAATTGTGTTTAGCCTTAATTTCAGACAATTCTTTTTTTTGCGTTTCATTAAATATTCCAATAAAGTTTTTAATCAAAGATGAAGAACTAAATTTTTCATTTTTTGTGTAAAAAATTTTACCACCATTTTTTTCTACTTCATTTTTTTCAAGAAAAATTTTTTTTGTTAAATCATCAAGATTATTTTTGTAATCTGGTCCTTTAAAATAAATATCTGGTTTAATTTTTTTAATTATCGCAATTGATGAGGGATTGTCTGATAAAACAACATAATCGATGACTTCTAAAGCCTCCAAAGCTTCAATTCGTTGATATTGATTAAAAGCTGGTCTATTTGGACCCTTATTAACGTATTGATCGGCAGTTAACGAAACTATCAATAAATCACAATTTTTTTTAGCTTCCTTAAAATGCTTGATATGACCCAAATGCAATAAATCGAATACCCCATGAGATAAACCTATCTTTATTTTATCTCTTCTTTGTAAATTTAGCTTACCTACAAGTTTATCAATTAAAAAAAATTTATTTTTCATCTTAATTAATGTTGCTACATTTTGAATAGTCTAATTTATCTATTTTTTTATCTATCAATTCTTTTATGCCACTTTCGATGGAATTTTCAAATTTAAATCCGGTTTTTAAAATTTTCTGATTTGAAACAATGTAATCTCTTTTATCAGGATCTTGCCTATTGTTGTTTATAAAATAATCAAAATCAGATATTTGTTCTTTTATTTTTTTGGCTAATTCTATTTTAGTTAAATTTACATTATCTAAACCAAAATTATAAATATTATTTTTTAATTTTTCAAAATTTTCAATGCAAAATAAAAATACTCTTGCTACATCTCTTACTGATACATAGTTTCTTTTGAAATCTCCTTCAAAAATTTCAATTTTTTTATACTTGAGTGCTTTGTAAACAAAATGGTTAACTAGTAAATCTAATCTCATTCTTTCAGAGACTCCAAATACTGTAGCCAATCTTAAAGAAATTGAGTTTCCACGAGAGATAATTAATTTTTCTGCATTCACTTTTGTTACTCCATAAATAGATATTGGTTTTAAAAAACTCTCTTCAGTGCAATAAACATTTTTATCTCCTATGCCATAACCAGAATTTGAAGTTGGAATTATTATTTTCGTACTAATATTAGTATTCTTGCATAAATAATCCACTGCGTATTCATTAACTTCCCTAGATTCATCAGGTCTCTGTTCGCACAATGGCGCACCTACTAATGCTGCTAATGGGATAATAAAATCAAAATCTGTTTTTAATATATTATTCATTAACTCTTTATTTCTTACATCTCCGTTTATTAGTTTAAGATTATTATGCTTAAAAAAAAAAGATTGCTTAAATAAAAAATTATCTAAAACCTCAAGATGAAAATTTTTTTTAAGTAACATCGGAATAAGTACAGATCCTATGTAACCTGCACCACCTGTTACTAATATTTTCATAATTTAAATATTTATTATTTTACTACCATCTAAAGAAAATTCGAAATCGACAACTTTATTTTTTTTCATTTTACTTAAGAATAATTTTTTATATTTGCTTTCCACGTAAAACAATAAGAAACCTCCGGCTCCAGCTCCAAGTAATTTTCCACCTGATGCGCCGGCACTAATTCCTTTTTCGTACAAGTCGTCTATTGTTTTATTACTTAAACCACCAACTAATTTTTTTTTTGTTTCCCATGTTTCAGCTAATAATTTTCCTACTTCATCGATCTTATTTTTTTTTAAAAGTTTATGAGCAAATTCTGAAATTTCGCTAATTTTATCTAAATACTTAAAATTTATGTCTATTCTTTTTATTTTTTTTTTTTCTTTTTCTTCAGCTCTTCTAATAAGTCCAGTAAAAACTAAAAATAAATTTTTCTCTAATTTTTTTTTGTTAAAGTCTAAAGATGTGACTTTTATGTTTTTTTTATAAATTTCTATTTTATTAAACCCTCCATACGCAGCATGTATTTGATCTTGAAAACCAACTGTTTCCCCTAAAATATTTCTCTCAAAGTTTATACATTCTTTTGCCAGTTGATGTTCTGAAATATTTATTTTACGAACCGACTTTAACAAATTCATTAATCCAACAGTAAAAGCTGAAGAGGTACCTAAACCGCTATAATTGGGTAAATCTGCTACTATATGCAAGTCCAAATCATTGATAATTCTTTCTTTGATCAAAATTTTTTTTACCACATTATGCTTTAGCTTTTTTACATTG
>Ga0194115_10003890_pt1 | contig 16466 bp, 17 predicted proteins | sample TA2MahsurfametaG_3_FD_148656 | JGI IMG/M metagenome (GOLD analysis project Ga0194115, IMG submission 148656) | Freshwater microbial communities from Lake Tanganyika, Tanzania - TA2015002 Mahale S4 surface | ecosystem: Environmental > Aquatic > Freshwater > Lake | place: Tanzania: Lake...
GGTGCACCAGGGGGAGCTCGTCACCCTGCTGGGCTCCAACGGCGCCGGCAAGAGCACCACCCTGCGGGCCATCTCCGCCCTGGCGCCGGCGGCTGCGGGGCAGATCCTATGGCGCGGCGGTAGCCTGACGGGGTACCCGCCTACCGGCTGCTGAAGCTGGGCATCGGCCACTGCCCCGAGGGCCGGCGGGTGCTCAGCCGCATGAGCGTGGCGGAAAATCTGTCGCTCGGCGCCTACCTGCGCCGCGATGCCGCCGCTATCCACACCGACCTGGAGCGCTGCTACAGCCTGTTCCCGCGCCTGGCGGAGCGCCGCCAGCAGCTGGCTGGAGCCCTCTCCGGCGGGGAGCAGCAGATGCTGGCGATCGCCCGGGCCCTGATGGGCCGGCCGGAGCTGCTGATGCTGGATGAGCCCAGCCTAGGGCTCGCGCCCAGGCTGGTGGGCGAGGTGATGCGGGCCCTGGCCCAACTGCACCGCGATGGCCTCACGATCCTGCTGGTGGAGCAGAACGCCCAGGCGGCGCTTGAGATCGCCAACCGCGGCTATGTGCTCGAAGCTGGCCAGCTCACCCTGGAGGGGCCAGCGCGGGAATTACTGGCCAACCCCAGCCTCAGAGCGGCCTACCTGGGCGCCGGCTGAAACTCAGTCGTTCTCGCTGGCACCAAAGCAATGCATCAGGGCATCGCCCAAGCTGTTGATTGCAGCCAATTCGTGGTCTTTAGCAGTACTGAGGGCCTTGGCGTGCTCTCGCAGCAGCACGGTCTTGTCGAGGTCGTGGCCGTGGTCGGCCGCGATCGTCACAATATCGTCAACCCCGGCGGCGGGGGTATCCCAGCTGCTGCGCCTCACCGGCGAGGCCGACACCAAGGGCAAGATCTTCCGCCTGCTCTCGGGGCTGCTTTACTTGGGCGGCGGCGTTTGGGTGCTCGCCTTCCCGGTGGCCAGCGAAGTGAGCCTCACCCTGTTTGTGGGCTTTCTGCTGGCCTTTGAGGGGGTGATGGAACTGGCAGCCGCGGCCACCGGTCAGGGCCCTGCCCGTGCGCTGGTGCTGCTCGACGGCATCGTCACCGCCGTGCTCGGCGGCATGTTGATTGCCGAGTGGCCCTCCGACAGCATCTGGGCGATCGGCATGTTGTTCGGCATCGGCCTGGGGTTCTCCGCCATCAACCTGATCACGGCGCCGAGTCAGCCGGCCAGTTGAGCTGCAGCTCGCCAACGGCCGCGGCATCGAGGCGCCGGGGGTCGGCGACCCCCAGGCTTCCCCCCTCGCGCAGAACCTCCACGCTGTTGGCCGAACCCATCGCCGCCGTCACCACAACCCGGTGGCCCATCCCATCCAGCAGGCGAATGGTGTCGGGGCTGAGGCCCTGTTCCACGCTGATCTGGTCGGGCCAGAGCTGGGAGTGAACGCGGGGGCTGGCCACGGCTGAGGCCAGGTTCAGCCCATGCACCATGCGGTTGAGTAGCACCTGCAGCACCGTGGTGATGATGCGGCTGCCCCCAGGGCTGCCGGTGGCCAGCCAGGGTCTGCCATCGGCACGAAACACCAGGGTGGGGGTCATCGAGCTCAGGGGCCGCTTGCCCGGGGCAATGGCATTGGCGGCTCCCTGCACCAGGCCATAGGCATTGGCCACGCCGGGCTTGGCGGTGAAGTCGTCCATCTCGTTGTTGAGCAGGAAGCCAGCCCCGGGAACGCTGATGCCGCTGCCGTAGGCGAAGTTGAGCGTGGTGGTGAGGGCCACCAGCCCCCCCTGGCGATCGGCCACCGACAGATGGGTGGTGTTGGTGCCGCCGGAGTTGGGGCCCTCAGCAGCCAATTCGGCTGCAGGACGATGGCGATCGCTGCGGATGGAGGCGCGCAGACTGTTGGCATGGGCCGCACTCAGCAACCGCTCCAGGGGCATGGCCACCTGGTCGGGATCGCCGAGCCAGTGGTTGCGGTCGCGGTAGGCGAGATTCATCGCCTCCACCATCCGGTGCAGGCTGGCGGCACTGTTGAGGCCCAGCTGGGCCAGGGGCATGGGCTCCAGCACCTGGAGCAGCTGCACCAGGGTGACCCCACCACCACTGGGAGGCGGCATGGTGAGCACCGGATGGCCCTGGAACCGCACCTGCAAGGGGCGCACCAGCTGGGCGCGGTAGCCGTTCAGATCGGCATGGCGAATCAGCCCGCCCCGTTGACGCATCATTGCCACCAGGGATTCGGCGATCGGGCCCTGATAGAAGCCGCGCTCACCCTGGGCTGAGAGCCGCTGCAGGCTTGCAGCCAGCAGGGGCTGACGCCAGCGGTCGCCGGGGCGCAGCGGACGCGCCAGGAACAGCGCGTTGGAGGTGGGGTCGGCGCGGAGCAACGGCGCGGCCTGCTGCAGGGAATCGGCCAGCTCCTTGCCAACGGGGAAGCCACGGCTGGCCAGCCGGATGGCAGGCGCCAGCACCGCCGCCCGGGGCAGCCGGCCGTAGCAGCGGTGCGTGAGCAGCAGCCCGGCGGGGGTTCCCGGCACGGCCACACTCAAGGGGCTGCGGGTAGCCCGCGCACGGTCCACCTCACCATCGGCGCCGAGGTACATCCCAGCCGTGGCCGCCAAAGGGGCGGTTTCGCGGAAGTTCACCGCCACGGCCGTGCCGCGGCCCAGGCGGATCTCTGCGGCCGCAGGACAACCGCGAGATGCCGCCGGCGACACACCGGGCAGCCACAGCACCAGAAACCCGCCTCCGCCCAGATTGCCGGCCTGGGGCAGGGTGACCGCCAGGGCGAAGGCCGTGGCCACCGCCGCATCCACCGCGTTACCGCCGCGGGCGAGGATTTCAGCCCCGGCCTGGGAGGCCCACTGCTCCTGGCTGGCCACCATGCCGCCCGGTGACCACTGGGGATGGACGCGCTGGCTGCGCTCCTGCAGGATCTCGGCCTGGGCCGGGGAGGCCAGCAGCGCCGTGATCGCCAGCGCCAGGGAGCGAGCCCTCATGGCTGCTCCGGCGCGCTGTAACCACCACCGCCCGGCGTCTCGATCCGCAACGCCTCCCCGGGCTGCAGCGTCTGCTCAAAACAGCCCTCCAGCTCCCGGCTGGAGCCATCGGCCCCGATCCAGCTGTTGCGGCCGCACGCCCCCGCCTCGCCGCCGGCCAACCCCGCCGGCGGAACGCGGCGCGAACCGGAAATCATGGAAACGTCCATCGGCGCCAGGAAGCGCAGCTGGCGCAACACCCCATCGCCACCGCGGAACCGGCCAGCCCCGCCGGAGCCGGCGCGGATCGCAAAGCGCTCCACCCGCACCGGAAAGCGACTTTCCAGAATTTCCGGATCGGTGAGCCTGGAATTGGTCATGTGGCTCTGCACGGCTGAAGCACCCGCATAGCCAACGCCTCCTGGATGCCGGCCGGCACCAGTGCCACCGCAGATCGTTTCGTAGTACTGAAGCTGGGCATTGCCGAAGCTCAGGTTGTTCATCGTGCCCTGGGCCGCAGCCTGGATGCCCAGAGCGGCAAACAGGGCATTGGTCGCCGCCTGGGAGATCTCCACATTGCCGGCCACCACCGCCGCCGGGGGACGCGGATGCAGCAGGGTTCCCTCTGGAACGATCAGCTCGATGGGCTCAAAACAGCCGGCATTGAGAGGGATCGACTCGCCCACCAGACAGCGGAACACATAGAGCACCACCGCCTTGGTGACAGCCAGGGGGGCATTGAGATTGCCGCTGTGCTGGGGCGAACTGCCGCTGAAGTCGACGCGAGCGCGTCCGGCCTGGGCATCGATGGACACGGCTACCGCGATGTGGGCGCCATGGTCGAGCTCCACCCGGGCCCGACCGCTGCGGAGCCGCGCCATGGCCCGGCTCACCGCCTCGGCCCCATGGGCCTGCACATGGGCCATGTAGGCCCGCACCTCCTGCAGGCCATGGCGATCCACCAAGCGATCCAGCCCGTCTACCCCCAAGCGATTCGCAGCCACCTGGGCCTGGAGATCGGCGAGCAATTGGTCGGGGTTGCGCACCGGACGGCAACCGGCAGCGAGCCGTTGCCGCCACAACGCCTCATCGAAGCGGCCATTGGTGAAGAACGGCACGTTGTTGAGCAGCAGCCCCTCGTCGGCGATCGTGCGGCTGAAGGCCGGCATCGAGCCGGGGGTGATGCCCCCCACATCGGCATGGTGGCCCCGCGAGGCCACAAAAAACGTGGGCACCTGGGCCCCAGGCCCCGATCCTGGCGCGAACACGGGTGTGATGGCCGTGATGTCCGGCAGATGGGTGCCGCCGTTGTAAGGGTTGTTGGAGAGCACCACATCCCCTGGCGCCAAGGGAGGGTGATCGCCCCGCGCGATCGCGCCGAGCAGGCTGACCACGCTGTCTCCCATCGAGCCCAGATGCACCGGAATATGGGGCGCATTGGCCACCAGCAACCCGGCGGCGTCAAACAGGGCGCAGGAGAAGTCGAGCCGCTCGCGGATGTTCACCGACCGGGCGCTCTGCTGCAGGCGGCCACCCATCTGCTCAGCGATGGCCGAAAAACGGTGGTTGTAGAGCTCCAGAACGGTGGGGTCAGGGGTTGCGCTGGGGTCAGGAGGCGCGGCAGGGGTCGCAACAGACCGTGAAACCGAATGTGAAACAGGTTGTGCAACAACACTGGCAACGGCACCGCCGCCAAGACTCTCAGCGCAAACCGGATGTGCCAGCGACTGCCGCTCCAGCAGGAGCGCCCCATCGGCCAGCACCAGCGCCTGCCAGCCGGGCTCCAGCACGGTGGTGGTGGTTTGATCAACCACCAGGGCTGGGCCCTGGAGCTGCTGCTGGGGGCACAAGCGGTCGCGATGCCAGAGGGGCACCCTCTGCCAACCCACCTGCTCACCCAGCCAAAGGCGTGTGCTGACGGCGGCAGGCGCGCCATCCCCAGTCGCAGCCCCATCCCCCCCTGCTGCCCAACCGGACTCCGTCCCACAAGCGGGCAGCTGCTGAGCGGGAGAGGTGATGTCAACCAGCAACCGCTCCACAATCCAGTCATGGCCAACTGGGCAGTAGCCATAGCGCTGCTGATGGCTCGCGGCATAGGCCTCCCGCAGCGCAACCAACACCGCCGCATCGCCGACAGCGCCATCAGGGGCGGCATCCTGAGCCGACCAGGGCACCTCCAGCCCCCGCTCACTACCGGGCGCCCGCAGCTCCAGCCGCACCTGGATCCGGGGGGAGGCATCACCCAGATCGCCCGCCTGCCGCAACCCATCCAGCCCCCGGCGCACCAGGGCAGCGCAGTGCTGGCGCAACTCGGGCAGCGAGGCAGGCTCCAGCGGCAGCCGTGGTGAGCACTCCAGCAACAGCGACTGCTCGGCCATGCCGAGGCCATAGGCGGACAGCACGCCAGCGAGCGGATGGAGCAGCACCCGCGATAGGCCCAGCACCTCGGCCAGGCGGCAGGCGTGCTGCCCGCCAGCGCCGCCGTAGCTCACCAACAACGCCTCGCGCAGGTCGTGGCCGCGCTGGATCGAAATGCGGCGCAGGGCACCGGCCATCGTCTCGATAGCGATTTGCAGCGCCCCCTCGGCCACCCGCTCGGGCGTGATGCCAGGAGCCACTGCAACCATCGCGGCTGCCAGCTCAGCAAAGCCCCGCGCCACGGCCTCATCATCGACGGGTTGATCGGCGGTGGGACCGAACAACGCCGGCAGGGCTGCGATGGGCAGCCGGCCCAGCAGCAGATTGGCATCGGTGATCGTGAGCGGACCGCCGCGGCGGTAGGCCGCAGGCCCCGGATCGGCACCGGCCGACTCCGGCCCCACCCGCAGCCGCAGGCCATCGAAACGCAGGATCGAGCCGCCGCCGGCGGCCACGGTGTGGATGGGCAGCATCGGCGCCTGCAGCTGCAGACCCACGATCTCGGTGGCGGGGCTGCGCTCCCAGGCGAGATCGCCCCGACTGCCATCGCAATGGAGGCCATCGAAATGGAAGACATCGGTGGAGGTGCCACCCATGTCGAAGCCAACGATCGGCTGGGGTGGCAAGCCGGCGGCCTCCAGGGCCAGGCGACCCACCGCAACGGCCCCCACCATGCCCCCCGCCGGCCCCGAAAGGATCGTGTCCTTGGCCAGCAGCACCTCCGGAGCCGCCAGGGCACCACTGGAGCGCATCACCCGCAGCCGGGTGGCTTGACCAAGGGCTACCTGCACCTGGCGCAGGTAGCGGCCCAGCACCGGAGCGATCGCGGCCTCGATCACGGCGGTCTGGCCGCGGGGCACGAGCCGGGGCTGACTGCTGAGCTGGTGGGAGAGCACCACAGCCTCAAAGCCCAGGGGCTCCAGCCACGCGCCCAGCTGCAACTCCTGGCCGGGATTGCGGGTGCTGTGCAGCAGGGCCACGGCACAGCTGGTGTAGCCGTCGGCCTGGGCTGCATGCAGCTGCTGTTGCAACCCCTCGTGCAGCGACAGGGGCTCCAGCTCGGAGCCATCGGCCGCCAGCCGACCCTCCACCTCCAGCACCCGCAGGCGCAGGGGCTGGGGCCGCTCGATCGCCAGGGCAAAGATGTCCGGGCGGTGTTGGTCGCCGATGCTGAGCAGATCGGCAAAGCCCCGGTTGATCAGCAGCACCACCCCGGCCCCGCGCCGCTCCAGCAGGGCATTGGTGGCCACGGTGGTGCCGAGCCGCACCTCCTGCACCAACCCCGCTGGCAGGGCGCCGCCGGGGGGCAGGCCCAGCACCGCCCCGATGGCCCGCACGGCCGGATCGCCTGGGCCATCGGGCTGCACCGAGAGCACCTTGCGCACCACCAGCGCACCGGCAGGACTCCGCCCCACCACATCGGTGAAGGTGCCGCCGCGATCAATCCAGAATCGCCAGCCCGCCACTCAGCGGTAGTTCTCGAACTGCAGCGGCACTTCGACGTCCTGGGCCTTGAGCAGGCTGATGGCCTGTTGCAGGTCGTCCTTGTTCTTGCCGGTGATCCGCAGGCTGTCACCCTGGATCGAGACGGTCACCTTCTTGAGTTCATCGCGGACGGTTTTGCTCAGGCTCTTGGCCAGCTCCTGGCTAAGGCCCTTGCGCAGCTTCACCACCTGCTTGACCCGGTTGCCGCCGACGGGCTCGGGGGTCTGGAAGTCAAAAATCTTCAGGGAGAGATTGCGCTTGGTGGCCTTCTGACGCAGCACATCCTCCACGGCCTGAAGGGTCATGTCACTGGCGGTGGTGATGGTGAGGCTCGTCTCCTCCACCTCGATCTCGGTGTTGGAGTCCTTGAGGTCGTAGCGGGTGCCCACGTCGCGGCGCACCTGGTCGATCGTGTTGACAAGCTCCTGGCGATCGAAATCGCTCACCACATCAAAGGAATAGGTGTCGGCCATGGGGCTGGTCGGGCGGGCGGAAACGTGCGCGAATCGTAGGTGCGGCCTGCCAACCTGGATCCATCGTCCACGCTGCCTGCCGCCATGAGTGCCTCCCTCGCCCCCTTTGCCTGGTCGCTGCTGCTGGCTGCCGGTGTGGTGGTGTTCAGCACCGTGCCCCTCGGGGCCGCCCGCTCCCAGGCGAATTTCCAGATGGCCGACCTGGCCGCCCCGAGGGCGATGTTTGAGCGGCTGCCGGCCTGGGGGAAGCGCGCCGCCTGGGCGCACCAAAACTGCTTTGAGGCCTTCACGCTGCATGCTCCAGCAGCCCTGCTGTGCTTGCTGGCCGGCGTCAGCAGCCCGGTGGCCCTGATCGCCGCCTGGCTGCACCCCGTTTTGCGCCTGGCCTACATCGGCGTCTACGTGGGCAACGTGCCTGCGGTTCGCGGCCTGTGCTGGGCTGGCGGCCTGGTGTGCTCCGGGGTGCTCTATGTAGAAGGGCTGAAGGCGGTGCTGGGCGCTTAGCCACCAGCCACCTAGTCGAAGAACATCACGCTGACCACCTTGCCCATGTCCTCGGCCACGCGGCAGCTGGCCAGCAGGGTTTCGCTGTCGTGGAAGGCGAAGCAGATCAGCTGGTCGCAGCGGCTGATGATGTCCTGGTTGCAGAGGCTGCTGGCCATCGGCAGAGGCAACTCGTCGTGCTCGGGCTTCTCCACCAGATGCAGCACCCGCTCCAGCTGGTCGCGCGATTCACCCGGCTGACGATCGAGGCTCTGGGGCAGCAACACGGTGAGCCGGGCCGGATCGATCTCCAGCACGCTACGGATCACGGCTGCATTGACCCCCTGGGCTCCGGAGGTGATCAGGTTGTGGCCCTCCTGGGCCAAGGAGCGGGCCACCAGTTCCACCAGGTGAATGGACACGACCGGTACGTGGCGACTGCCCAAAATGGCAATGCGCCGTTTGCTCCGGTCCTGGAGCATCGCCAGTTCCTGGGCAAGGGTGTCGATCCGATCGAGCGACGGAAGATCAAGGGACCGGGTCACCAGTAGCCCGCAGCCTGCGCCTTGAAACTAGCAGCGTTATTTCGCCATCGCGGGCAACTGCAACCGCCTGAACAGCGGTTCGAAATTGCAATGCTCCTCCACCAGCCGGAAGGCGAAGCTGGCCTTCACCGCTTCATGCAGGCGCACGTGGCCAAAGGCCTGCTCAATCACCTCGACCGTGGTGAGGGTGTCGTGCTCAACCTTGAGCAGGGGCACGTCCAGTTCCTCGGCCCGGTTGAGCAGCTGGGGCAAGGGTTCACCGGCCCCGGTGAGGATCAGGCACTGGGTGGAGGCCTCCAGGGCCGCCAGCTGGATGTCGGTGCGATCAGCCCCGGTCACCACGGCCATGTTGCGGCGACGGCGGAAAAACTCCATCGCCGAGTTCACGTTCATGGCACCGATCGAAAGGGTTTCCACCAACAGATCAAGCCGTTCCGGACAACAGAGCACCTGGGCCCCGAGCCGCAGGGCCAGCTCCTCCACCGTGACGCTGCGCAGCAGGGGGCTCTGGGGCATCACCCCCAGCACGGGCAAGCCGAGCTGGGCCAGGGCCGGTATCAGCTCAGCCCGCAGCTGGGGCACCAACTCCGGTTTGACGGCATTGAGCACCACCCCCGCCAGGCGCTCACCGAGCTGGGCCTGGGCGGCCAGCAGCGGATCGATGCTGCGGCTGTCCAACCATGGATGCACCAGCACCACCGTGGCCTCGAGACCCTCGGCCAGCTGGGCCAAGCTGAGGCCATAGAGCAGGCCCTCATGGAGGCTGCCGGCGGCTTCCAGCAGGGTCAAACCATCGGGGGCGGTGGCCAGCTGCTGGCGCAAGAGAGCGAAGCCAGGGCCTGGCTCCAGATCGCCCTGCACCAAGCGCTGCTGGGCCGTCGCCCCATCCAGCACATGCAAGGAGGGGATCAGATGGGCCTCCGGTAGCCCCAGGGTGGCGCCGATGAAACGCACATCCGCATCCAACAGGGGCGACTGGCCCCAGTCCGTGGAGTTCTCATCCAAACTGGTGGCGAGCGGTTTGCCAAAACGGACAGGAATGTCCTGACGGCTGAGCTGGCGCGCCAGGCCCAGCACCACGGCGGATTTACCGCTGAAAGCTTCGCAGGACCCGATCAGCAAGGTGGGGGCCATCGGTCAACCTCGCCGGGGCATGTCTTGACCGTAAAATTTAGGCGGCGCTGCCCACCGGTTCGGTGGCGATTGGGGGCTGTCCGAGCAGCAACCAATGCCAGAAGCTCGGCGGCAGCTCATCCCCTTGCCGCTCCATCAACCACTGCACCAGCTGGTGGCAAGGCAGATCAAAGGCGTAGGCCACCTGCGGCAGGTCAGGAAAGCTGAGGTTGCAGTGGAGCACTTCAAGGGGCGCCGTTTCGCCACTCCAACGCAGCTGCAAGGCGTGGCTGCGGCCGCCCTGCAGCAACCGCCTGCCGGCCCACTCCCCCGCCAGCAGGCTGGCCAGCGCCTCCTCCAACAACGCCTGATGCACCAAGCCCCCGCAGTAGGGAGCGAACAGGGGCACCAGGGGCGCAACGGCTTCAGGGGGGGTGCCAGCAGCCATGCAGGCGGCAGATCCATCGGCGGAATCCCACCATGGTGACGTCTCAGCCGCCGTTTGCACCAGGCCCATGTCCCGTTCTTATGCGTGCACCGTTGCCGTGACCGGGGCCAGCGGCAGCCTCGGACAAGCGTTGCTGCGCAGGTGGTCGCGCCAGGGCGCGCAGCTGGTGGCCCTCACCAGCAGCACCCGGCCCCTCGACCTGCTGGACGACGCCGGCGACACCATCTCGCTCGAGCAGGTGTCGTGGCAGATCGGCGAAGAGCACGCCCTACGGCCACTGCTGGGGCGGGTGGACGTGCTGGTGCTCAACCACGGTGTCAACCAGCAACAGGCCCGCAGCCGCGAAACCACCGACCTGGCCCTGGAGGTCAACGCCCTCAGCAGCTGGCGGCTGCTGGAGCTGTTTGCCGAGGTGGTGCAGCAGCGACCCGGCGACGGCCGCCCCCGGGCGGAGGTGTGGATCAACACCTCCGAGGCGGAGATCCAGCCCGCGTTCAGCCCGCTCTACGAGCTGAGCAAACGGTTGCTGGGCACGCTGGTGAGCCTGCGGGCCCTGGATCTGGCCGGAGCCGAGGGGCCCCTGCGGATCCGCCGGCTGGTGCTCGGCCCCTTCCGCTCGGCCCTCAACCCCATTGGTGTGATGGGGGCCGATTTCGTGGCTGGCCAGGTGCTGGCCCAGGCACGGCTGGGCTTCAACCTGATCATCGTCACCCCCAACCCACTCACCTACGTGCTGATGCCGCTCACCAGCCTGGGGCGCTGGGCCTACTTCAAGCTGCTCACCCGGCCCGGCAGCTGAGCTGAAGCTTAGAAATCGCGGTCGGTGAGGATTTCGCAGCCGTCGCTGGTGACGGCGATGGTGTGCTCCCACTGGGCCGACCAACGGCCATCCACCGTCACCACGGTCCAGCGGTCTTTGAGGGTGCGACAGGCCTTGCTGCCGGCATTGAGGATCGGCTCCACCGCCAGGGTCATGCCCGGGCGCAGCTTCATGTTGGGCAGATCCCGGGTGCGGAAGTTGAACACCGAGGGCTCCTCGTGCAGATTCCGCCCCACGCCGTGGCCGGTGTAGTCCTCCACCACGGCGAAGCCATGGGCTTCCACGTGGTCCTGCACGGCGCCAGCGATATCCAACAGGGTGTTGCCAGCCTTGATCTGGGCCAGACCCTTCATCAGCGATTCCTGGGCGACCCTGCAGAGGGTTTGGGCCTCCTGGGTGGCGCTCTCACCCACGCACAAGCTCACACAGCTGTCGCCGTGATACCCGTCGAAGTAGGCGCCGGTGTCGATCTTCACCAGATCGCCGGCCTGGATCACCCGCTTGCTGTTGGGGATGCCATGCACCACCTCGTTGTTGATCGAGGCGCAGATGCTGGCGGGGAAACCGTGATACCCCTTGAAGCTGGGGGTGGCGCCCATCTCACGGATGCGCTTCTCGGCGTGGCGGTCGAGGTCTCCGGTGGTCATCCCGGGGGCCGCCATCTCCAGGATTTCGCGCAGCACTGTGGCCACGATGCGGCTGGCCTGGCGCATGGTGTCGATTTCACGCGCCGATTTGATTTCGACCCCGCGGCGACCTTTCTGAATGCGGGGCCCAGTCTCGAGCACGGCGCCACTGGCAGCAGAACCCTTGGTGCTGGCCAGCAGATCGGCAAACAGATTCATGCTGGGAGACGCCGGCAGCGATGGAAAAGCTCACCTTCAAGCTACCAATGGGACTGGATCGTTGCGGGCTAGGGGGTGGCGTTTGGCTGGAGGGCGACACCTCAGCCGGTACACTGTCGGTTTGGCCAGGCGTCGCGGAGCTGAGATGGCAACGGAGTCGACAGACAATCAAGCCGTAACCCCGGCAGAGCAGGGTTCTGAGGAGGTCAGCGCCACCGCGGTGCAGGCCAAGCCCGCCACGTCCCTCAAGGTCACCACCGGCAAGCTCAGCGCCCAGGATCTGATCCGCGCCTTTGAGGCCGAACAGCTCAAGGACGAACTCCCCGAGATCTACGTCGGTGACACCGTCAAGGTGGGTGTGCGCATTCGCGAGGGCAACAAGGAGCGCGTGCAGCCCTACGAAGGGGTGGTGATCGCCAAGCGCCACGGCGGTCTCAATGAGACCATCACCGTGCGTCGCATTTTCCAGGGCATCGGTGTGGAGCGGGTCTTCATGCTGCACAGTCCCCAGGTTGCTTCCGTGAAAGTGGAGCGCCGCGGTAAGGTGCGTCGGGCGAAGCTCTTCTATCTGCGCGATCGGGTGGGTAAAGCCACACGGGTCAAGCAGCGCTTCGACCGCTGAGGTTGCCAGCATGTTTCCGCACGACCTGATGAGCAATCTTCAGGTCGTGCGGTTTAACAAAATCAGCCTCATGTTTACGGGGCATCGGCCTTGCGCCGTTAGTTCAGTTGGTAGAACGCAGGTCTCCAAAACCTGATGTCGGGGGTTCAAGTCCTCCACGGCGCGTTCGATGTCCCAATTTGCAGTTTCCTGGTTCCGAGCATGGAGTTGGATCTACAACCCGGAGATGTGGTCAAGGTGCTCGAGTCGGCCGCTTTGGGCTGGGTTCGGGCACGGGTGATCCGGGTGAAATCCGGTGGCCGTGTGGTCGTTCAGAGCGATCAAGGCCGTGAATTCACGGCACGCGGAAATCAGGTGCGCCTGATTGAGCCTGCGGGCTTTCGCCCCTGAGCAGCCTTAAGGCTGCGCAATGCCCATTCGGGATGCTGGTCTGATTTGCATTCGCTGGTCTTTTGCCCAGTTGGTTGACGATCGGACCGGTGATCACGGATACTTTTCAAGTCGTCCAAGGGTCAAACCTTGATCACGACCTTGATCAAGACCTTGATCACGACACAGAACGCCGACAAGGCTGACTGGGACTGTAGTTCAACCGGTTAGAGCACCGCCCTGTCACGGCGGAAGTTGCGGGTTCGAATCCCGTCAGTCCCGTTTTCAATTCTTCAGGAGTCGTCCCTGTGGGTGCTGCGCAGTCCGTGGCAGGGCAAGCTTCTCGGCCCGTGCGTGTGCGACTGGCCCCGAGCCCCACGGGAACCCTTCACATCGGCACCGCCCGCACGGCGGTGTTCAACTGGCTGTTCGCCCGGCGCCAGGGCGGTGCGTTTCTCCTGCGCATCGAAGACACCGACAAAGAGCGCAGCAAGCCCGAATACACGGCCAACATCCTCGACGGGCTGCAGTGGCTCGGGCTGAACTGGGACGCTGAGCCGGTCATCCAGAGCGCCCGCATTGCCGAGCATCGGGCGGCGATTCAGCAGCTGCTCGATTCCGGCCACGCCTACCGCTGCTTTGCCAGCGAAGCGGAGCTCACCGCCATGCGCGAGCAGCAGGCGGCCGAGAAAAAAGCCCCCCGCTACGACAACCGCCACCGCGATCTCACGCCCGAGCAGCAGCAGGCCTTCATCGCCGAGGGCCGCCAAGCCACCATCCGCTTCCGCATCGACGACAACGCCAGCATCACCTGGACCGACCTGGTGCGCGGCCCGATGCGCTGGAGCGGCAGCGACCTGGGCGGCGACATGGTGATCGCCCGCCGCGCTCCGGCCGATCAGATCGGCGACCCCCTCTACAACCTGGTGGTGGTGGTGGACGACGCCGCCATGGCGATCAGCCACGTGATCCGCGGCGAAGACCACATCGCCAACACCGCCAAGCAGCTGCTGCTCTACGAAGCCCTGGGCGCTGAAGCTCCGGTGTTCGCCCACACACCCCTGATCCTCAACCAGGAAGGCAAGAAGCTGTCCAAGCGCGATGGCGTCACCTCGGTGAGCGAGTTTCGAGCCATGGGCTACACCGCCGAAGCCCTGGCCAACTACATGACCCTGCTGGGCTGGTCGCCGCCGGAGGGCATGGGCGAACGCTTCACCCTGGCCGAGGCGGCGGCAGTGTTCGATTTCGAGCGGGTCAACCGGGCCGGCGCCCGCTTCGACTGGGACAAGCTCAACTGGCTCAATGGCCAGGTGCTGCATGGCCTCGGCCCCGAGACCCTGCGCGAGCAGTTGCTGCCCCTGTGGGCGGCCGAGGGTTGGGGAAGCGCCTCAAACAGCTCAAACAGCCCCGAGGCCAACCCCGGGTGGCAGATCGAGCTCTGCAGCCTGATCGGCCCGTCCCTCAGCCTGCTGGCCGATGGGGTGGAGCAGGCGCGCCCCTTCTTCACCACCCCGGAGCTGCAGGAGGCGGCCGCAGCCCAGCTGGCCAGCGAGGGCGCCCGTCCCGCCCTGGCCGCCCTACTGGAGCGGCTACCCGAAGGTGCCCTCGAGGCCGATCAAGCCCAGGTGCTGCTGGGCGAAGCCTGTGCCGCCGCCGGGGTGAAAAAAGGGGTGATCATGAAGAGCCTGCGGGCCGCCCTGCTCGGCAGCCTCCAGGGCCCCGACCTACTGGCCACCTGGTTGCTGCTGCACCGCAGCGGCGCCGACCGCCCCCGCATCAGCTGCTGCCTCTGAGCCTGAGCCCTCATCCTCAGGATCCACCAGTCCCAGCCAGCGGGCCAGGGGACCGGCGCTGAGGCCCTGCAGGCCCACGGTCAGCAGGATCGTCAGAAACACGAGCCCCTGCAAGCGGCCGGCCCCCACCACCCCAGCCTGCTCCAGGCGAATGGCAAACAGGCTCGCCACCGCAGCTGTCACGATGCCGCGGGGCGCCAACCAGGCCAACAGGGCCCGCTGCGGCAGGCTGAAGTCGAGGCCCCAGGTGGCCAGGCCGATCGCCACGGGGCGCACCAGCAACATCAACACCAGCACGCAGGCCACCCCACCCCAGCCCAGGGGGCTGAGCTCGGCCCAGCTCACATCGGCGGCCAGCAGGGGGAACAGCATCGTGATCGCCAACTGGGCCAGCTGGCGGATCAGGGCATCGAGCTCGGCGGCGTCGGTGTCAGGTCGGCGGCCCACCACCACCCCGGCCGCCACGGCCGCCGGCAGCCCCGATTCCGGCAGCAGCAGCTCACAGCCGCTGAACATCAGGAACAGGCTGCCCACCGTGAGCTGCAGCCGCAGGGCCCCGGCCGGCTGAGCGGGAATACGGCGTAGCGCTTCGGCCAGCAACCAGCCGCACACGGCCCCAATCGCCACCCCACCGCCGAGCCGCTGCAGCAGCCCCAAGGCCAGCTCCCGCCAACCGTGCAAATCGCCGAGCGCCAGCTCCAGCAGCAGCAGGGCGAGCACAGCCCCAATCGGCTCGAGCACCAGCCCTTCGCCGTCCAGCACCTCGCCCAGGGGCGACGAGAGGCGGATCTGGCGCACCAGCGGATTCACCACCGTGGGCCCGGTGGCCAGCACGATGGCGCTGAACACCGCCGCCAGCGACCAGTTGAGCCCGGCCAGCCAGTGGGCGGCCAGCAGGCCGGCGGCAAGGGCCAGCACCAGCCGCACCAGCACGATGCGCAGCACCGCCTGCCGGGTGCCATCGTCGGGTAGGCGCAGGTTGATGCCGCCGTCAAACAGCACCAGGCTCACCAGTAGGCCCACCACGGTGCCGAGGCCCGCACCCAAATCAAGGGGCTCCACCAGCCCGAAGCCGGAGCGGCCGATCACCAGGCCGGCGCTGAGCAACAGCACCACGCCGGGCAGCCCGGTGAGCCAGGCCAGGGCTTGGGCGATCGCGCCCGCAAAAACCGTGACCCCCCAGAGCAGACCCAGCCGCTCAGGTGTCATTCATCGAGGGCGTTGAACTTGGGCTCCACGTGGATGCCGATCACGCCGCTGGGACGCACCACCAGGTATTCGCCCTCCAGATCACCAATCGGCACGTTCACGAAGGTGTCAGGCGCCGAGGCGGTGAGCACGCCGCCGTACCACTGCTGAAAGGCCTCCAGGGTCTGGAAATGGACGGTTTCGGTCTGGCCGCCGCTCATGTGCAGATGCATGGCGTAGCGGCGGGGGATACGAGACATGGCGTCGCGGCCGGCGGCGGGGGAACGGAGAACTCGGGCGTGCCCACAGGATGCCCCAGAGCCTCAGAGTTGCGCCAGGCCAGAGCCTGCAGCGCAACATCGCCGGCCACATAGAGGGGATGACGGGGCTGGCCGGCGGCCGTGAGGCCCAGGGCCCACAGGCCACGACCCTGCAACAACGCCAATACCGCCCGATCACGCCCCCGCCAGGAACCCTGATTGCCCCAGCCCAGCCACACCGTGGCCTGCGGTTGGACCGTCAGGCGTTGCTGGAGCCAGGCGTCGGCCTCGGCGCCCACCGGATCCGCAGCGCGGCGCAGCACCGCCGGCGATGGGCTGATGCGCGCAAACAGGTTGAGCACCTCAAGGCTGCCAAAGCCCCAGCGGCGGGCAAAACCCAGCAACCGCCGCAGGGTGGAGTCGTCGCGCCGGCCATCGGCCCGCGAGGGGTTGAGGCCGATGAAAATCAGCCGTGGCGCCGCCGGCTCCCACACCCGCTCCAGCCACCAGCGGTATTGCCCGCAGGAGCTGAAGGTGGCGGTGGCGGTGGCGGTGGAGCTCAGCACGGGACAGCACCAACGTCGCGTGTCCGAATTGTGACCACAAAAGGAACCACATGGCGGACAGCTCCCCATCGAAGACCGTCAGCGTTGGGCACACCC
>Ga0194115_10003891_pt1 | contig 16463 bp, 13 predicted proteins | sample TA2MahsurfametaG_3_FD_148656 | JGI IMG/M metagenome (GOLD analysis project Ga0194115, IMG submission 148656) | Freshwater microbial communities from Lake Tanganyika, Tanzania - TA2015002 Mahale S4 surface | ecosystem: Environmental > Aquatic > Freshwater > Lake | place: Tanzania: Lake...
AAGGCTCCAATGTCTTTTGTATGACTTAATGAGACATGTTGACGTCAATTGTGGTACTCATAGGCTATGACTGGATACCTACTTTCTCATCAACATCGTGTAATATCGCGGAGTTTTTCGTTCGTGACTAACGAATCACGGATGGACCGGCCCTGCTCAAACGACGACAGAGAAGGAACATCGAACACTCATCAGAAGATGTCGTACTTTTTGGAATCCTTAAGAACAGATCTATCCAACGGTTTAATTCTTAAGGACAACGGTTGAATTCCCGTTTAGTTATTAACGAATGTGTTACTTATGCTGTCCGGTTCCGTCAACGGATAGATTTCACCCCTTGCACTTCACGTATTGTACGTAGGATTCATATCTATGAATCTGTCCTGCAAAGTCATTTCCGTTTCTGCGAGACGGCGTGCATGTACCGGTACTGATTTATGTTCACTTTTCACACATGAAGGTTGCGAAGTGACGATACCGTACACAGTAAACTTCTATGTTATTGATGATTCTACATGTCCGAACCCGTCCATTATTATGATCACTCTTCTTGATAAATGGAAGGCTGCGTCGTCATCATCATCAGCCATCCTTCGTCGAAGACTCGTTGTATCTGTCGCTATCCTGTTATCGATAACGATCCTTCAACTTGGATTATTTCATTGGAAATTTGCAATTGAAGAACGTGAAACACAGAATGATCCAATCCGTTGGTTAGTTTCTCAGAATCAGAAGGAGAAGCAATCCCTATCATCATCATCATCTCCAGAAAAAGTGACAGAAGTAGAATCGGTCAATGTCTTGTCGGCAACAACAACACCCAGTCCGAACGACGAAAGTGGTACCAAAAACGAACAACAACCAGAGTTACCGTTAGCATCATCAACCTTGCCCAACAAAGAGGTGAGGGAAGAAGAAGTACCACCACCACCACCCTTTCGATTTGATGTTTTAGTACGTCAATACCCACCAGATCCGAAATTCCCTCCCGATTATGCACCGACGGGGACACCGGTGATTGATATCCTCAAGGATACGAATTTTGATGTAGAATCCCTACGACCACTGAATCTGACTTTACGAACAGGAATGTTAGGATTATTAGTCGATGGTGGACGACATTTCTTCCCCGTACCATGGTTGAAACGATTACTCCATACGATGAATATCCTACAATATAATATCCTACATTTACGATTGACCGATGATCAAGCCTTTGCGATCCGACTAGACTCTCATCCCAATTTGACCTGTCAAACAAATCTTTACGGTAGTACGGGTGTCTATACACGAGATGATATTCAAGAGTTGGTCGAATATGCACGGGGGAAGGGGATATCGATTATTCCAGAAATTAATGTTCCTGGACATGCGGGGGCATGGATGGGAATCCCAGGACTTGTCGTACCATGTAAATATCTGGCATGTAGTAAGGGGTATGGCCTACCACTGAATGCCTCTCATCCTAATCTACGAGGAATATTGACAGATGTGATCCGTGAGGTCATTACGGTCTTTCAAGATCCACTTTACCTTCATTTGGGTGGTGATGAAATTGAAATGTCGAAACCATGTTTTGATGAAGTGGGACAAGAATTTTTCGATTATAATATCTTTGAATCGATGTTAAAGGATATCCTTGAGGAGGTAGGATATCCAGAAGAACGTGTCATCCGTTGGCGTCGGACCGATTTATCACCGGAGCAACAAAGGGGATCGACACGAGCAGGACATATCAATCATTGGTGGCATGATACACCCGGAAAGACAGAAAATGTCACGGCCGGGACACCGATTTTTGGTTCATGTGGTCTATACATGGATGTGAATGATATGCATTCCGCATGGGATGTCTTTTTACATTCAAGGAAATGGTGGCATTTGAGTGACGTCTTTGCACAGAATGCACCTATTAATCTGTTGGGACTGATTGTGGGGACATTTGAATTGAGTGTCAATTTCTTTCATGATCGGAATGTCGTCGGTAGGATGTTAGCAGTCACGATTGGAGTTTCAGATCTTACAGTACAGAGGGGGAATGAAGTCAATGAAATATATGGTAAACTATGCCATCAAGCAAACTTTCCAAATAATTTGTGTCGAAAATATGGTTCCCCTGTCATCGAATATGGATTTTTCAAACATAAATGGAGTGTGATGTGGCAAAAGTTTAAAGATGATATGTGTAAACGCTTTCCATAAAAAGAGAGAGAGAGAGGGAAAGAGATGCTATGGGTTTTCAGTGTCCCCTCATCTCTATCGCTGGTGGCAAATTGCAAAAAATGGGGTTAAGTTGCCAGGCTCCCCCGATGTGTGCTCGATTCCAATGACCACCAGGTCACAGCCGAAAACGATTCAGGACACGAATATTGACTGCACTCTTGAATGTGCTTTTCTCTTTCCCGACTTTTGCTCGTTGGATGTGCAAGATCCCTTCTGTGCCTGCACTTTTCAGCGCTAGAGTGCGGTGATCGTAGTCCATCGCACACATTCGGGTCAGAACTTTGGGCGTTTGATAATGTCACCCCGTTCGAATGCTGGTAGCTGCATCTAAGCCTTTATCGGCAACTAACACATGGGACATCCTTTTTTCGGCGGCTAGACATATAGACAAATCGTTCCTACTGGTAGCATTACAGTTTTGAGTCACCCAGGTTACCGTTGGCAAACGCCTTGCCTTATCCCCTGGACCTACGACTTGGACTTCTTTTTCTCCTTCTTTTCCTTCTTCGCTTTCTTGGCAGACTTTTCTTCTTCCTTTTCGGGACTGTCTGCTTTTCGTTTCTTTTTGGACGATTCCTTGTCTTTCTTCTTCTTTTTCTCCTCCTTGCTGGGTGTTGCGTCAGCCTCCATGACCATATCACTGGCACTGTTATATACAGGTGCTGCAGCGGCTGTCTTGGCAGCTACGGCATCATACTTCGCAGTCTTCGATGACTTGAGATTACCATCCGATGAACCAAAGCTTCCCCCCTCTAATTGACGTAATCGAGCCTCGACCTTTGCCCGTCCTTCGTACCCGATTGTCGTATCGACGCCGTCTGTCGTATCATCGCTGAGTGCATCGACTCGGATTGCCAAAGATGCCTTCGCAGCCAAGACACGACTGATCTTGCCCTTATTTTTCGGTGCTGCCTGTCCAATTAGGCTAGCATGATATATGAGACCATATTTTGGTGTATCATGCTTCGTCTTCAACGCACGGAATAGAGCCTTTTCGGCACCCAGAATTTGAACCGTCGACGCCGGTTGCTTGGCTAGATTCATAAGCGACCCAGCATGGGAAATAAGACGTGCACCCACGAGTTCACCAACAAGAATGGTCAGGTTCGGAGCGATGGCATTCATTCGGTTCTTAAGGTATTCGAAGAGTTGTGATCGGTATTCAGTCATTGACAGGACTTGCTCAGCAAGGGCTTGAATGTTGATAATATCCAGCTCTGCAATTTCGGTACCCATACTGATTTCAGCAGCCTCCTTAACAGCCGCTTCAGTGCTTTCGTCTTCAAGGATATCACTTAGGTCTGCAGGTTGATAGTTCGGTCTCAACCCGCACTTCAACACAAGTTTACTATATTGAGCGTTGTCACCTGCAATCGCTTGGAGCTCTGGGAAGTGCCAACCATACCATTCCTTTACTCGCATAGCGTATGTATTGATTTCTTTGTCTAGCTCATCCAAAAGTCCAACCGCTTGGATCACCATCGTATCCACCTTATCAGCCGAAAATTTGAGTTTGTATCGACTTAAGGAATGGGATAGACCTAACTGCATTGCTCGCAGATCCCCCGGAGACATACCACCCTCTGTATCGAATAACTCTTCCATATAGCATCTAATCCCTCGAAAGATTTCGTTGGTTTTGTTATCACTGACGACAGTCACAGAGGAAAACGCATCCTTAAGACTCCCTCCAAGAGACTTATCCGCAACAGCTAACGAGCTACTTGCAGCCTTCTTGAGTTGTTTCTTTAGAAACGATTTGAGTGTTTGGGAAACTTTTCCTTCTAACATACAGGTAGCTGCAGTCACAGCATCCGCGGTATCCTCAAACGGCTGAAAGCTGACTAAAGAAACATATTTGGAAGCTTTTTTCCCATCTTTGAAGAATGTTTCAAAGATATCTTGTGGTTCTGTCTTCGCCAGTTTCTTCTCATCTGATACCTATTGACAAAAAAGGTATAGAAAAATGGACATGTTGGGTAAGGGTATGGATTTTCAAGCATCACCCGCGAAAAAATCCAACAGATGATTGCCGATGGGAGGCATCACCTCGCTAGTACAGGCTAACCCATCAAGACGTACCTTGAATAGAGAATAACCAGCCGGAGTTTCGAAGAGGACTAGCATCGTCGAAACGTTCTTACTTTAGGAAGGATCGTAGAGAAGAAGTACGCTACGGAAAGGGTGCACCTATCAAGAGGTAGATGTCAAATCCGACACAACCATCGAAGAGATCGCCGATAAGAGGCCGATGCCTGCACACTTTATCGAGATGAATCGATTGGATATCCTAAGCTGGTGGTAGCGGACGTCGGACGGTCTATTCCAGAATCGGTCAATGTGCTGTTTCATTCCTTGAACACTTCGACCACCGACCCAAGTTGATGTTGACGTCAGCATGAACGCGTGGAGGCACTTTCTGTCGTCGGTTACTATCTTGCAATCATAGGGTCTGCAACATCTTATGTCACAGTCAATAACGAGAAACAGACATACTTTATGGGGTATTTCTTCGTTTAGGCTTGTGTATCCAAAGTCCTAACATTCGGTTAGAAAGCTAGCTGCGAACATCCATTTGAAAAAAATCGGTATTGAAAATGAGACAGCTCTTCCTTGTGCTTACAAGCGGGATCATCATGGCCTTTGTTGGTGTGACGACAGCCTTCGTAACAGTTCCCACCCGTCCAACTCATCACAGTACGACACTGTTTTCATCACCAACTTCCACTAGTGGGATAGAATTGACAAGGAATCCTGATAAGAAACCTTCTGTGGACTGGGAACTAGACTGTTACAGTCGACCAGTGATCGCTGTCGGTGGGAAGAAATTGTGGGAAGTTTTAATTACCGATTCGAATGGGAGTTTTCGTTTTTTGAAGACTCTACCAAGTAATCAAGTCAATAGTAAGGAATTACGAGCGACGGTGGAAGATTTGTTAGAGCAATCCGATACGAAACCAAGTACGATTCGATATTTCCGGGGTGCGATGTTCAACATGATCAAGATTGCACTGAGTGAATTAGACGTCGTCGGCCGGCCCTCTCGGTGTACCTATTCCGTCGCACAATGGTTAGAAGAACGACACCGTAAAGTCTATCCCCGTATGGAAGGGTAAGGATTGAATCGTCGGAAGGGGGGAGGGGGTTGTATCGGACCATTGGTACATCGTCGAGAGGTCTTTGTTCCTGACGGTTGGTTATTGTTGTTGACTTCGCTTTTTTTGCCGTTCTCGTAGGTATCGTGCGAATATGGCAACGACTTTGGGTGGGCCAAGTTTTTTGGATGTCCGTACACCTGTGAAACTTCCAGATGCCTTAAGAGGAGAAAAGTATGCCTTTGTTTCACTCCCCCTAGCAGAATTTATGGAAGGTGGAGATATTTCAGATGAGAATATTGGTATTGGAAAATTATGTCCCATTCCTGAGGGTCTACCAGCAGATGGGTTTGTATCTGGGATTGTCTTCTTTACAAATCGTGCCGATGCCTTGGCAGCATGGTTAGCAGGGACAGAAGTTGCGGGGATGTCATGTGATTTGAGGAAACGAAATTTGATTATGGAAACCGATATCGATACACAATATTTAGTAGCACGGTTAGATGACGGACAACGACAGGAGGGTGCAGCCTTTGAGGAAGGGAAGGAACAGATGGGTGGATTACACTTCCTTTGTGTCCAAGAGGGAGAAGATGATGATCCAGCTGGATTTTGGTTAATGCGAGAATTACCCACTGGAATCTAGAGAAAAACCCAAGGACCATGAGAGGAATGACGGTACCTTTTTGCCAGAAGACTGTAACGGGATAGATGCCTCGGAAAACGACTACTACTGGTTCGACGAACAGTTTCTTCCTCCCAAAATAAAGAGTGACGACTCCTTGTTAGTTTGAGTTTCCTCTTCCCTGTCATAGATTTTCGTCCTGTATTTGCACGATATTCGGGATATCAACCCCTCCCCCCCCCTCCCCGTCACCCACGTTGGTATCCCGCTTTCCATTCAAAGAGTTGTAGTATAGTCTTTCGCTTACTCTGTTTCTTAGGGACGTACCTAGGCGGATACCATTGGTAACCCAAGAAGCATCATCATCTACGATGGTACGAAAACGGTAGTTGTTTCGGATCGTCAAGTTCCATATTGTGAAAGATTCTATCATCAGTGTCTTCTTGATTTAAGTAGGAACATATCCTTCCCTATAGAAAGTCCTTCGTGTCGCGATAAGGAAAAACCCAGGTTGCACTGTTTGAAACCCTATTCTACTAGAAAAAGATATCATACCACGGCCTGTGACGGCTTGAGGGAGATACCTATATACCTATCTTAGATATATATGTATATTGTGTATGTCTATACAGTAACGGTACACATATGCATATTTATACCTCGGGACTCGAACAGGGACGCGAAACGCGAATCATCTCTCTTGGGTCCAGGGACTCGAAACGACGCGAATTTTTTTTCTACAGGACCCGAAGGACGCGAATTACCTGACTTGAGCCAAGGGGGACGCGAATTTTACGAGCCACTTTCACTCACTCATTGACTTTTCTCTCTCGACTCCACAAAACTTCGTTTGGGTGATTGTGATGTCATTATATGAACAACCACAACAACATTCTACATCGAAGACATCATCCTACTATTGTCATGGAAAAGAAATATAGTGACAAAGAAACTGCCATCGATTACATGGTCGATTCTTCATCAGAAGAAGACAGATTATCACCATCAACAACAACAACGATGAAAGAACAACAAACCAGCACCCTGACACTTTATGGATTGCTCGGTAGGGTACGGGAGGGCTTTCAATCTCTTCGGGGTGCACCGACAGAATTATACAAGGCATATGTATTGAAATTTTTGGATTCCTATTCCTACTTTAGTATGTCCATCATCTTTACATTATTTTTGAGTGATGATTTTGGTTTTACAGATTTACAAGCTGGGACATTATATGGATTATGGGGTGCCCTCATTACACTATATGGACTGATGATCGGTCCATTGATGGATAATTTAGGCGTCTGCCGATCCTTACAAATAGGATTCGCTGTGAGTCTTATCGCACGGTTGATCATTGTGTTTACGACGTCGAGGACGATGTTATTGATCAATCTTTTGGGGGCACTTCCTCTTGGAAATTGTTTGGGGATTCCAGTCCTGACGACAGGGATTCGAAGATATACCCGTGAAAGTGCGAGGGGGTTTGCTTTTGGACTGTTTTATGTCGTCATGAATGTCGCAGCGTTACTAAGTGGTCCCATTGTGGATATCTTGACGATTCGATATCAGAATCCCGCGGTACAAAAGGAGGACGGTGGAGATGAAATCGACAAGGAACCTACCTGGGCACTTTCAAGTTATCGTGCCATCATAATCACAGGAATCTTCGCCAATCTTATCGCCTGTGTCATTACCTTTACTATGCGAGAAATCAAGGTCGACGACCACCAAGAAGGGGGACCGACACCTCTCATACCTTCAGATACCGATTCCGCTGCTGCTGCTCCTTCTCCTCAAGTGGTCAACTTTGCTCCGAAAGAGGGTTCACTTCGTCAAATTATGATTGAAACATACTCATCACCCTCCTTCCGTCGATTCATCCTGGTATGTCTCATCACGCTCAACGTCCGAATGATTTTTCGACATTTGGATGCCACTCTCCCCAAGTATATGATGCGCGAGTTTGGAGAAGGCGTCCCGAAGGGGACCATTTATGCTATCAATCCAGCTCTCATCATTATCCTAGTCCCGCTGGTGACTGCAGCAACGACCAACGTCGATCCTCTGGTCATGATCCATATTGGATCCTATGTCAGCGCTGCGAGTGTCTTTGCGTTGGCCTTTTCGACCAGTATCTGGGCATGTATTGTGTTCGTAACGGTATTGAGCATCGGAGAAGCCTTGTGGTCACCTCGTCTGAACGATTACGCCATGAATATCTGCCCAGAGGGACGTGAAGGGACCTTCATGGCATTATCCACCGCACCCCTGTTTTTGGCCAAATTACCCGTGGGAATGCTGAGTGGGATCTTGTTAGAGAAATATTGTCCAGAGGAAGGAGAACGCCACTCTCAGAAGATGTGGCTAATCATTGGTCTACTGACTTTGTCCTCTCCTGTCTTCTTGACGGTCTTTTGGAAGTATATCTCCTATCGAGAACCAACTGAACCAAAGGAACCGATCCCTTCTACAGAACTGCGACGATTGCAATTGAGCTCGTTCGTTTGAGCCATATATCCAGGGGTAAACAGGTGTCTTTCCCGGTGTCATCACAACCTACAAGAAGTCCAAAATAGTTTGATTTTTTGTTCAATGTCAAGCCAAACCTAACTTCGAATGATCGATCAAAAATTAGAGATGTATGTAGCGGTAGGGGAAAGGTAGCATAGGGGAAAGAAAGAATAAGTATACGAACAATTGAAAATCTGGACGGACGAAAGTCAAGTTACCGTACGTTTCTTTCATCGGACCGCCTCCCTCACTCTCCCTCAGCAGAACCACCGATGGCTGGAACTCCAAAGTCTGTGACACCAAACATGACGACTGTCCCAGAATCAGAAACCAATGCCAACTTGAGTGGTATTCCATGACATTGTTCCTTCATCAACTCTTCAATGTCTGAAAAATGGACGTGAGATTCATTATTGAAGAAGGCTGCAGTGACGTAGAAATCAGGAAATCCAGGATGAGTCTTTGCAAAATCAGCACATGGCTTATAGGCATCCCATGCAATGGATAAACCACAACCACAACTACAATTATCATCCTCCCAATCTTGTTGTTTCATCGTCGGTGTAGAAGCCTTTGCCACAGATTCTCGAACTTGATTTCGTAAAGCTCTGAATTCATTCGGACAGCATGGACTATCCATATTCTTGAGAATTTCTTGTTGTTCTAAAATACTATATCGTTCTGGAGCATGTCGGAGGACACGAAAATCTTGATCTCGTAAGTGTTTATATACCAGATACATCGGGAGACTCATTTGTAGACTTGGGAGCATCGCATAAAGTTGTGACGATTGTAAAATCATATCCTCCTCCCTCTCTTCATCCTCGTGGAAACATTCCAATAGACCACGTTCATATAGAAATAGGACTTCCTCAATGAACAAATATTGGAAAGAAGATGAGGATGGAATATTCCCATCTATAGGACGATCGATACTTTCTTCCGTCGTTGATGTTGTCGTCGTCGTCGTCAACGTCGTCGAAGTCGTGGTCATCGCTTCTACTTCTTCGCCTAGTGTGACTGTACTGGTGGTAGCAGTAGCAGTAGTCATGGATGGAATCGTCACTCCAAATCCACCCGAACTCAAAGCTTTTCCTTTGGACTCCAAAACTCGAAACATATCATATTCCTTATCCAATCGACAACGGACTTGGATCCCTACGGACACAACAGCAGCGGCAGTAGGAGGAGGAGTCCCGGCAGTTGGATCCGACTCTCTATCTACCTTATGACTCATTTCCTTCTAAGGGATTGGGCGTATCCAACAAAACGCTCGCACACATACAGAGGTACATGCACCACAATCGTCGCTCACGTCGGACTTCTTCTTTGTGGTAGTCCCTGTAGGATTTCCCTCCTTTGGTGTTTGGTGGATGTGATAGGGCTCTACCGTTTGGGTGTATCGTTCCTTCTTTCAAACGAAAACAAGAGACCGCTTTCAGACGTTCGAATGGAGGCTTTATTTGTCACAGACCGTACGGGGCGGGTAGTGCGATAGATTGTGGACCCTGCGGATAAGTTAAGTTAGCTACCATGTCAAGGACAAAACCGACCAAAGCGAACGTTTCAAGCTTTATGCCAATGCAACTCACACGAATCGACTAAAGCGATTGCCTGACGCTGCAGCAACCTAGCTAGCGAGAGCGCTGGATCCGTCGCCTGTCTTGACGTAAGATATACACACAGTCTCACTATAAAAATGACAACGTAAGGTTTACAAATTTACGCGACGACCACGCCATGCTCTTGGTGCATCCTTAATACCGGCCAAGGCTCCGGCACCCGAAAAGGCTTCCTCCTTACGCTCAGGGGGAAGATGTGTGTCGAAGAAACACTTTTTACATATACGAATCGGCCCACCCCCTTCCGATGGGAATGCATGACAGTCCATACATCCACCCGTCGTAGTATTCACAAGTAAACTTCGTCCATTCTTCTCAAAGCGAGCACGATCCGCAGCCGAAAGACGAAAAATACATACCTCACACGGTCCCATGACAGGAAACAAGCCTGGGATGTACGATTTCCTACAAACAAGGGCTGGATTATCTCCTTCTTGAAACCTCATGTACGGAGAACGAGGAAGATGATCGACCGAAGATGAGTTGATGGAACCTGTAGAATCCACCGATCGTGCGGGGGAACTCGCATAGATCCGGGGAGATGTCCTAAAGTTGGCGGTCTGTGTAATCGAAACTGGAGTGGTAGAAGTATCCAGTGGGATGGAGGATGACGATGACGATGACGCCAACTGTATCAGACTTGGTCCAGTAATGACTGAGAGAGTCATCCGTGGATTTGGTGGTGGGACAGTCGATGGGGGAGGCAACGAATCTTGTGGATCGGGGGTACGCTTTGCGGTTGGTACCCTTTCGGGGGGAGGTGAGTCCTTGGGGGGTTGGACCGTCATCGGAGTGGATTCGACTACTGTTGCAGGAGTAGGGGGCGTCGAAGCTCCACGCGATTGTGTTGGAGGGAGGGGAGGGAGGGATGATCTGAGCGTGGAGGAGAATGCTGTTGTGGTTGTGGTTGTCGATGGAGGCTTTGCATGAGGCTTCTCCTTCGGGGGAGGCGGTGGGCTTGCGGTGGTCTTGTGCTCCGTGTTCTTCTTCTTCCCGACGCCAAGTATTTTGTTCAACGAGCTACGAAGGCCACCGTTCTTCCTGTTGGGTGACATCACAGTGGGGGAAGCATCGAGTGTCGTCTCAAGGAAAGAATCATCGCCACCATCAAGCAACGCCGAAAGATCCGTTTCGGAAGCTTCCGAATCACGGGATGAAAGTTTAGACGCCAAAGCCTCCTTAGCTTCAAGCCGAGCCTCTTCGGCTTTCACTGCCTCGAGGATTTCAGCTTCAAGTCGGGCCTCCTCAGCCTTCTCGGCTGCAACTCTTTCAGCTTCAAGTCGGGCCTCTTCTTCGGCCTTCTCGGCTGCAACTCTTTCTGCTTCAAGTCGAGCCTCTTCTTCAGCCTTCTCGGCTGCAACCTTCAACGACGCAAGTCGAGCCTCTTCTTCAGCCTTCTCAGCTGCAACTTTTTCAGCTACGAGTCGAGCCTCTTCAGCCTTTTCAGCTGCAAGGCGAGCCTCTTCTTCCGCCTTTTCAGCTGCAAGTTTTTCAGCTGCAAGTCGAGCCTCTTCCGCCTTTTCAGCTTCAAGTTTTTCAGCCGCGAGTCGAGCCTCTTCCGCCTTATCAGCTTCAAGTTTTTCAGCTGCAAATCGAGCCTCTTCCGCCTTCTTGGCTGCTCGTTTTTCAGCCTTGAGTCGAGCCTGTTCCGCCTTCCCAGCTACAAGTTTCTCAGCGGCAAGTCTAGCCTGTTCGGCCCACTCGGCTGCAAGATCGTCCGCCGCACGTTTCTCAGCTGCCAATCGGGCTTCTTCGTCTTCCTCGGCGTTCTCAGCTTCACCTTCAAATTTCTGGTCCGCCAGTCGAGCCGCTTCTTCCAACAGAGCCTGCTCCTCCGCGGCAAGCTCTTCTGCCGCGATTCGGGCTTCTTCGACTCTTCGTTTTTCTTCCTCAAGATGGGCTTCTTCATCGTGCTCACTGGCAGGTCCTTCTTCGTTTTCCACACCTGATGCGCCACTGCCTTTGTTCTCCTGAGCAGATTCAAAGTCTCTTGCTTCGGCCTCGAGAAGAGCCATCTCTTCATTGAGCCTACGCTCTTCTTCCTCCATCTCCCGGAGCTTTTCAAGCTCTTCCTCGTCCTGGGCACGTTGTTCGGCTTCTTCTTCTGCCAGAAGCTCTTCACGATACCTTTCCATTTGTTGTCGATTAAGCTCTTTTTCCTCACGAGCGAGTCTTTCTTCCTCTTCTTGTTTGTCCTGTTCTTCTTGGGCCTTTTGTGCCTCTCGTGCGGCTTCGGCTTCTGCCAACAGCCGCTCCTTCTCCAAGTTCGCGGCATCCTGTTTGAGTTGTTCCTCTTGAATCGCACGCTGCTCGGATTCTTCACTCCTGGCTTGAGCAATATCATCAAAGTATTCTTCATCATCTGAGACGGCGCCTGCATTCTTAGCCACGGCTGCTGCCTTGGCCTTGGCCTTACGAGCAGCGACGGCCTCTCGAGCCTTGCGCTTCCGATCCTCTACGGCCATACGAGCCTTTGCTCGACGTTGCTCCTCGGCAGAAAGACCACTCATATCTGGAGCAGCCGGTGATGCCTCTTCTACGACCATCGCTTCCTTCTCCGCTTGTCGTTCTTTCCTAGAATCATCATAACTCGTTGACCGAATGGAAGATACCATTTCGCTGAGATGATCCCCGCTTGCGCCACTAGACACGACTCGGCTCACTTTCTCATCACTCCGTTTCTGTGAGACTGAATCTGAACTTGTAGCCTCAGAACGTGCGCTTTCATCATTACGCTTCTGTTGAAAGTAAGCCACAAATTTGGCTTCCGCACTCATGTTCTGTTGACCATCGTCTTCATCGTCGTCATCATCGTCTTCATGGGCATCTTGATGGTACTTACTTGAGTAGGAGTACGGATCCTGGGCTTCCTGTTGCTGCTGTTGTTGTTGTTGTTGGCGTGCCCTACGAGCGTTCGAGGGAGGCAGACGATTATTGGGATAGAAGTCATCGTCGTCATCCTCAATATGTTGTCTCCTGTTATTCGATGGGCGGCTACTACTAGTCGAGTTGCGGCCAGAAGACGACGAGGACTTTCGTGTCGAAGAAGGCACAGGTTTCTTCCTTTGTTCCATACGTGGTGGTTCGACAGGCGTGTCTTTCCGTCCCTTGCGCAAACGTGAAAACATGTTGTATAAAGATCCTTGTGTCTGTCACTTACTGAGTTAAGTGTCAGCCGAGTGAAGACCGTCGAGTGCTGACAGTGACAGGGTAAAAGGCGGGGAGGGTTCAATAGTATGAAAGCTCTGTTATTAACTGCAGCCAGTTAATCGATGGTCAACTCTTGAGAAGATTCAATACAGAAGGAAGTGAATTGTATTCGTCGTGACCCCACGTCCAAGTCGAGATGGTTATCCACAATGGGGGAATCGGAAGGGGCTGGTCACTGTCACAAAAAATAGGCGAGGAATAAAAATGGCCTACCGTACCGGCACATACAAAACGGCGAGAGGAAGGCGTGTGTGGGTGGGTCGTACTATGTTTACCCAGTATGTCCGACGGAACCGTCTCACTCTCATGTGACGAGATTCTCCTCTTGGGGCATCGGTGAAATACAGCCTGTAGGGGGACTTCGCGTACCGCCCTTACGAATCATGTCGTTGCGACTGTCGCAGTAGAAATTCAACGCAGAAAGTCATCAAGAAAGGTCATTTCGTCGACCATCTGCAATGATTCGACTCCGCCCGGCGTTGTTTGTGGAAGTTTGCTTTTGGAATCCCTAGCTACAAGCACCGTAGTTTTCGGGTGTGTACCATTCCTTCTCATAGATAAAATTTTGTAAATGATGTATGTCATTTGAAAAGCTATACTTTGATTTCGGACGAAACCTTCTTGGCGCCAGAAGTAGTATTCAGGTAGTAGTAAATCGTACTCCGATGATCAGACGAAGCAAGATTTTTCCCGCCCTATCTTCCATAATCGCTCGTTCTGGATAAGATATGGTTTGTTCGGAAGGAAATTTGCTGGGAGATCATCGCTATGATAATTGTAACTATCATTGTACGGTAGTGTATGCGAGTAAAGAGAAGATCTCTGCCTCTAGAGAGTGACTCCGTCTCTTTTTTTGTCCCGCATAGCACGTGTCGCTTGTGAACCGTTCGGTGTCACGGGACTTTTTTCCCGCCATTCTTGCAACGGACATTTCTCCTATTGGATCGATTGAGTCAACTGTCTCCCTCTATCACGAAAATATGCCCCCCAAAAAATGGTCATTTTTCGGTAGGAGGGGGGTCGCAAAAACACATGTATCATAGTATGCAGACGATTCTCACACCAATCTCCCACGCATTGACATAGATTCCTACCATGCAACAACGACGGCGGAATGAGGTCAGTGAAGAAGATCATGGTATAGATCTACCCCAGGCAGTCCCTGATGATGGAGTCGTTCCTAGTCGGAAGAGAGTCCGGAAAAGGGTGAGTACGGGAAGCACCCACGTGAATATGGGATGGATCCTATCTTTTGGTGCCCTCATGGCAGTCGTCCTAATTGCGGCATATATTCTCATGGAGAAACATGAAGAACAACAAATCCAACATGTAAAGGAATTATTCGTCCATAGTCAGATGGAACCCCTTGCAAGGCAATGGGAAGAAAAGTATGCAGCCCTAGAGGAAGAAAATGAACGTTTAAAACGACAACAACAGGCGATGGAAAAAGTCAAGGAAGAGAATGAGGATATCACTGCAGAGGTCCTCGGTCTGAAAAAGACGACAGACAAACAAAGTCTCCGTATCGACTATTTGAAATCCTATCAACAAAAAATCAAACAACGGATTAAGAATATGTCCAAAACCTTGTTATTGGAAAAGTATGGCAAGGGTCCCCATCGAGTGGAAATCAATTTACAATTTACACCTGACTTTCTCAAGTTGAAGAAAGAGAAGGAGGAAGATGAAAAGGCAAAGGATACACAACAGGAAGATCAACAAAAGTTTATTATTGAGATGGCACCGGTAGAGGATATGCCACATGTGGTATATTTTTTCTTAGAACAGGTCACCCGGGGATTATATGATGGATGTAGTTTTCATCGGAATGCAGGACATGTCGTTCAGGGTGGACCAGCTCCAAATTTCTTATCACCACCCAATCCAAAATTAGAAAAGAAATTTCGTGATTCAGGATTCTATTCGGTCTTATTTCAAGAATATTCACCCAATTTCCCTCATGAGAAATATACATTGGGATTTGCAGGTCGACCGGGTGGACCAGACTTTTATGTTTCAACCGAGGATAATAGTCGGTTACATGGTCCAGGAGGTCAAAGTTCCTATGAGGATCCCTCCGAAGCAGATCCATGCTTTGCCAAGGTCGTAGAAGGTTTTGACGTCGTCGATAGGATGCAATTGGGTCCTATAGAACCAGGAGATTATAAGGCCTTTAAGGAGAATGTAGCCATTCTCTCCATGAAATTACTGAAAGAAGAAGGAGAATAACAAATGCTAATGTTTGAGATTTTAACGCCGTCTTTAATGTTTACCCGTGAATACGACTACTTGGTTACTTGGACGACGACATTCGAAACGACGAGACCTGTCATAGCGCCTAATGCCAGACCTTGAATATGACCCAATGGTGCCATAGAGAGACCAAATCGGGTAGGTCCACCAGCCAATAACATCGTCCCACCTGCAGTGGCGGTACCGATCCATACACCAAGATCCATCGCACGGACGCCATAATTATGCTTCAATCCATTCACTCGTTGTTCAATCCCCTCTTCATCAAAGGGGATGGTTAGGTTTTTCGAATAGGCTGTCCCAATCAATGCGAAAAGTCCAAGAGATAAACCTAACCCTGCTCCCATGGCTGATCCAGTCCCCACGGCCTGGAGGGTGGTCAAGTGAGAGAATTTCGTTGTTCTTGGTAAGACGAAAGCACCCACCAAACCTCCCAAGGGAGTGAACAAATCACATCCAGCCGATATGCAATGATAGGTTAGGAAGACTCGATTATTGAATTGAAAAAGATCATTCACAGTCCATGGTACCGATGGCCCATCCATTGATGTGGCCAAGATCCTTCGTGTACTACTAATGGCGTTGGTGAAGGATCGTAGTACATCCTCATCGGTGGCACATCGGTCCTTCTTCTTCATCAGACCATCAAAGGCTGGACTCCACTTTGAATTGTTTTCAGTTACTCCACCCATCATTCTCTATTACTAATGAATATCGTGTGGGCAAGCCAAGCGCTGGACAATAAGAATCCCGAAGCGAGTTGTTCTTCTATAGGCTGAAGTTCGTGTCACAACGCTGTTGAAATGACTCGTACTCCTTCCTGCCTTGGTTGACTCGTAGGTATGTGTCGTAGGTCTTGAGTCGTCTTACTCAAACCACACTCTCCGTCACACAACTCTTGCAGGATAAAAATAGGTTTGA
>Ga0194115_10003892_pt1 | contig 16459 bp, 14 predicted proteins | sample TA2MahsurfametaG_3_FD_148656 | JGI IMG/M metagenome (GOLD analysis project Ga0194115, IMG submission 148656) | Freshwater microbial communities from Lake Tanganyika, Tanzania - TA2015002 Mahale S4 surface | ecosystem: Environmental > Aquatic > Freshwater > Lake | place: Tanzania: Lake...
CAAGCACTTTGCTGCCAGCCTTGTTCCAGCGCGGCAGTTCTTCGATAACAACTTTGTTTGGCTCCTCGCCAGCTAACAAACGCTTACGCAGTGTGCTCTCCTCCAGTGCACCTAACCCGACGTTATAAGCAAAGCTAACGATGGCTGCCACCTGTTCGCCGCGCCATTTCTTTGCCATTGGCAGCAGTTCAAATACGCCAAGAGCAAACAGATTCTTAACTTCATGCAGCAGCATCTCATCTGCTTCCTGTTGCGTGATCGTGTCACCCATGCGGACAGCACGATTTGCCAGCCTGGTAGCGCCATAGCCAATGGTTGGGATATCAGCAGGACAGCGGTATGCTTCCAGCCTGCAGCCCTCCCACTTTTTAATGATCTTCAGCGCAGGCGCTAACCATGCAGCAGGCAGCGGATCTTTGACCACAGGATCGGCACGGTACAGCTCAGCGAACTGTTCCAACATTGCCTTATCTACGCGCTCCTGCAGCCAATCCCACGCCGCTAGCTGATGCGGTAGCTGCTTGAAATGCTTGGCAGCATCACGCAGTTGAATCGTGCTCATTGATCAGACCAAGGCGATTTAATCTGCATTGCACCGCCTAGCTTGCGGCTTTCTCCAGTTTGTAGCTCATCATCTGGCAGCTCATGAATGATGACAGGCGGTGGTGGCAAAGGCTGAGACGCGTGCCAATCAGCTTCTGCGCGATCAAGGCGCGGTTTCAGTGTTGCCTGAAACTTAAAATCCCGCGCCCACTTCAACAGGTGATCGCGCCAATCCTTATCGCCAAAGCGTATCAGCCAGGCTTCTTTGGGAAAACAACCTTCAGTGCTTTAACGATTAACTGCACCCAAGCATTTTCTTTGATTGGCAGCAGGGCGATAATTTCAGAGCCTGCAGCAATCACAATGGCGATAGCAGCAAGTGTAGTGGGGTCCATGCTTAACAGGATGGTGGACGTACTTCCAGCTTAGAGACCTTTTGTTCAACTGTGTTAAGCCTAGAGAAAAATTCTTTTCGGTCTTCTTTAATATCTGTATGCAACACTTCTAGCTGTGTTGCTATGTGTTCTACGGCTGATGTAAGTCTGATTACAGCATCTCGCGCTTCATCAGACTTCCGAGAAAATCCCATAGCGCCTAAGGCTGCCACTGATATAGAAGCGCCAGCTACGGCGGCAACAATTTCAATCATGACAGCCAAGCTACAAGGACAGGTTACTCACCCTGCCCGACTAGCTTTTTCTTGCCACGGCGGCGTGGGCGTGAGTGCTGACCGAAACCTTGCCTTGTTGTCTTGGGGCGACCGGCCTTGTGGTCGACACGTCCTAGCGCGGTTTTGGATTTGACAGCCAAGTGTAAAAATCTGTCGGCGTCTTACTAATCTATCGCCTTAGTCCTCCGGCGGGTTGATCGCCACTAGGCAGTAGGCCATAAAAATGCCGGCACACATGGCACCGGCAAGAGCAAAAAACGTAAGCATCACCAATAACGGTCTTGCCAATCAGAAGTATGGCACCACTGCCAAGCCATCATTCCAAGAATGGCGATGGCTAGCAGCAGTGCCAGTCCTGCGATCAGGATGCCCACGGTACGCCGGCGGCTTTAGACGGGTTACGCTGTTCGTCGATTTGCGACTGGAGCGCAGCTTCGATTTCGGCAACTTTTTCGTCGCCGCCAAGAGCCTCTTTGACCCAGCCGATTACGGTTTCTTCCTGAAGCTGGTTATATGGAATCAGGTTCTCTGGGCGCTGGAAACCAACAGAGCCATACGCTCCACTGGAATACGTGCCATCGTTGGCGTCCACGACATAATGAGCCGTCATCACAAAACCGTCGTCGGTTTCGCGCTCCAGGGTGTTGATACCCCACGTAAAGGTGGTGGTCATGATAAGAACCGTGTTCAGTAGAAGGTTAGTAGGGGTGCAACCTGTTGGGTAGTGCCGGTTGCCCGCACGGGTGAGTGGGGTCAAAGACTACTAGCTGTCAGCAAGACGCCTCATGCCTTCGTCGTTGTTGGCGTAGAGATCATCCAGAGCTGCAATAGCTCCTGCCTCGCCAACATCGTCCTGATTGCTCAGGTCAAGGCTGGCTTCGCAGTACTCCTTGTAGGCAGTGGTGTCAGACATAGTAGTGAAGGGGACTACTGGGCTACAAGGCGGCTAAGACAAAAGCCAGTAGTTGATCGTATCGAACGCCAAGACGAGTTTTTTCAACAGCGCCTGCGGATTCTGCTGTGTAGAAACTGCCGTCGTCTGTTGTACTTTTACCTTCAACTTCATACCAAGTGTCTTTGCACCAAAGTGCATATCGGGTTGCGTCAAGCCCATGCTTCTGGAAGGCGGTTTCAACATCCTGAGCCATCACACCAACATGGATGCGAGCATCATCGCCCTTTTGCTGAACCGCTTCCTTCCAACGGAATGTTTTAAGTAAAGTCTTTAGCTCTTGAGCTACAGCTAATTCTGCAGCAGACAAATCTTGTATATCTTGTTTTTCATTAACATCAGAAGTGTTAATAGTGCCGGTGGCAGCGTAAATTACCGACCAACGAGAGCTACTGAATCCAAAAATAGTGTTGTTGTCTGTAGTTGTTCCATTCGCTTCGCAAGGAAGGGGTCCAATGCCGCTTCCCGTATTAACAATTATAAAGCCACGATTAACGTTTCCGGTTAAACGTGAAAATACGCTTCCATGCCAAATACCATCACCGCCCGATCCAGCCAAAATTGCACCATCAGCTCGAATCCTCATCCGCTCCGTCGGAGAACTCGCCCCGTCGGCAGTAGTCGAGAACACTAGGCGACCTGGCATGTCATTGGCGCCAGGGGTGCCGTCTACTTCTGCTGTTATGTCAGCAGCTTGAACAAACTCTGTGCCATCTGACCCTTGAAAAGTAATTCGACCAATGGTGTCCCCAGATTGAACAATAGTTGTAGCGCCAACTGATGTGCCTCTTGTTTTGCCAAGTATGAGTGCTGGGTTACCGCCTGATGCGTCTGCATTTGACACCAGCGACATCAACGCAGTGCCACTGGTTCCCTCAAGTTGAATGTTTGCCGACTGAGTAGTATTGAAGAAATTGGTACGCGCAGTAGACGTGCCAACTAACAAACGTCCGCTACCGTCGATGCGGGCGCGTTCGGTGCGGTTTCCTGTATAGAACTTAATTGGATCTGTTAATGCATCGCTATACGCTCCAAGCGCCAGACCGCCCCCCGAGCCTGTACTTTCGATGATGCCAGCATTTTGCCAAACCGCGATAGAATGTGCAGTGGTGCTTCCATGCGCCAACATGAGGCGGCGATTAACACTGCCAGGGCCAGGAGCATTATTGTTTTCAACATAGGCAGATACAACGTTATCGGAGTCTCCGTAAATGGATAGCGGTGACTGAGGGCTCGTAGTGCCAATCCCTAATCCAGTTGAGGTAAGCGTTGCTCTTGTAGTGCCGCCTGTTTGCAGATTTAAACCAGCCGAGCCGGATGCATTGATAAAGCCATCAGTACCTGCAAAAAATTCAACTGAATTACCAGACGTGTTTTGAACGCGAACCCCGGTAGTGCCAGCGCCAGCAACGTGAAGAACATTGCCGCTAACAGCTCCAATACTTAACTGAGGACTAGAAACCCCCACGCCTAGTCGGCCTGCTGAAGTAATTCGGACGTGCTCATTATTGTTGACTCTAAACGCTAGATAGTTTCCCCCTGTAGTATCTTCTCCAACTATTGACGTATTCACATTGCCAAATCCATAGCCGCATCCGGTTTTAACAGTTACCGCCCCGAATGGTGTGCCTGTTGGTATAACCTGCAGAGTGGGTCCACTGCTGCCATAACCTAAAGAATTCGTGCCGCCGAGGCCAACATTCCCATTCGCATCAACAAACAACCTCCCAGACCCGTTAGTTGCTACCGCTACTTGGTCTGCGCCGGGGGAGTAAATGCCGGTGTTTGTGTCGCCGGTAAAAGTAATACTTGGGGTAGATGCACTACCAGCAGATGCGCCAATGGTCGAATCAAATGTTGCAGCACTAGTTACATCGAGCGTGCCAGGAATGTCGATATTGCTTGCCCATTCGACGCCAGTGCCAGCCGCGTCGGTTTGCAGCAGTTGGCGAGCACTACCGTCTTGTAACTTGCTGACAGGAATTTCGTCAGGAAAATCGCTGATCCAGTTAGAGCCGTCCCACGTTTTTAGCTGGTTTGGGCTGACGCTAGTATCCAGCCACAGCTCGCCTTTGGTGTTGCCGGTTTGACCGCCAGCAGCAGGACTTGAGTTGGGGGCAGTTGTACCAACATGAACGGGACCAGCTTTTACAAGGTCGCCGTTGCTGTCCTTAAAGAAAACACCGGGGCTGGCAAGGTTGGTATTGATAGCAAGCTGCCCGTCGCTCATGCCAGCAGGCAGAGGACGCTTATTTGCAGTGCTACTACGCAGGTGCTGGAGAGCCATTCCTTAACGCCCGAAGGCTGGAAATTACTCTCTTAGCTTAACGATTAAGCCTTAGAACGAGCCATCGTCAAGATCGCTAGTTAGAGCCACAGTTCCAGTGGCATCCTTAAACGTGATGGTCCGATCAGCAGTCGGATCGGTTACTGCAAGCGTCGTTTCAAAGGCGTTGTCGGTTGCACCCTCAAACACCAAGCTGCCAGCAGTACCGATCAACAACTGACCGGTCATTGTGCCACCGGCTTTGGCCAGCTTTTCGTCGTCCAGCTCTGCAATAGCACCTTGGACGTTGGTGCTGGCGATGCTGCCGTAAGGAGTAAAACCAACGTTTGATGCGATCTGTGCAGTGATCGTTTCGGACGTCTCAATTAAAACGTAGCTGGTGCCGTTGGACAGAAGAATGTCCGGGGGTTCCAGGGCAACGGTTGGTGCAGGCGATGTGCCGTTGCCGCTTTGGCTGACGACGACGTAATAGCGATTGTTGACTGCAGCGGCGGCAGGCAGCGATTGACCGTTAGTGAAACCGGCGGCGGCACCTTCTGCAGTTACGGAATCCAGCAAGTTGGCGCTGGCGTCATACGTCCCAGCGAGGATAATTTCACCAGCGCTGATACCGACAGGCTGGTACACGTTGCCGTCCCAGAGATACAGATCTCGGGTGATCGGATTAAAGAAGAATTGACCGATGTGTTCAGCCGTTGGCTGCGTCTCACCAAATAGCGCAACAGCGTAGTCGGCGACCTTGGCGCCAGTTACTGCCTTGGAACCAATGCGAGCCGTTGGAAACGTTCCGCTTGTGATCTTGTCTGCTGACAGGTTTGGAATGTCGGTGTCAATCAGTGCCGATGTAGCAGTGATGTGACCTTCACTGTCGAAGGTGACTTTGGTTGCAGTGTCACCAGTGACACTGTTGTTGTGATTAAGAAAACCGGAGCCATCTACGCCGAGACCACTTCCCGGTTTGACAACACCGATGGTGCTAGCTGTGGCAAGCGGTACATCCGCTGCAACAATCGAGCGGCCTGCAGTAACTAAGCCGTTGGCGTTGTATTGGACAATGTGGTGATTGGCACCAGATGCCGTGACAGTGTTGTCAACAACGATGGTGCTGCCACTCATCGTCAGGCCGTTGCCGTTGACGATCACGCCGCCTTTGGCGCTAGTTGTGGCTGTAGGAAGGTCTGCACCAGCAATCACGCGGTAACCAACAGCGCCAGCGGCAGCGGTGGGGCCAGCCAGAAACTGAGCCGCCGCACTGGTGTTATCCAGTGATGTTGTGATTGTGACTTGATCGCCGGATGTGGTGACGGTCAGATTGACGACACCAGCAGTGTCACCGACAACGGTGTTGATGCTGCCCGAAGCTTTGATATTGACCCAAGTGCTTCCGTTCCAGCAGTAGATCTTGCTGTCGTCTGTATCAAGGGCGATTTGACCAACAAAAGCACCGCTGGCGGGCAGGGTGGTTACAAGATCAACGCTGGATTCGTCGGCAAGTTTGGCTGCCGTTACGGCGTCATCAGCAAGCTGGGTTGCGCCTACAGCACCATTGACGAGGGCAGAACCTGCGACCTGCTGGGAGCCAAACAGGATTTTCGCGCCAGGGATGGTTGCATTGGCGATCAGTGTTGTGGCGTTGCCTACAAGATCTGTGACAGTGATCTTTTTGGTTTCGCTGGCACTGGTATCAACTACGGCGAGCAGGTCGCTTGCCGCAAGGTTAGCACCGGCAAGCGCCGCTAGTTCGCTGATACGAAGGTCGGCCATGCCCCAGTGCCTGCGTGGCGTTTACAGTTACACCAAGTCTAAGTCTTACTCCAGCTCTTCCAGCAACAGGTGCGAGTCGGCAGGTTTTTCCAGCTTGATCTTGCCCGTATCCTCTTGCAGCAAGAAGCGTTTTTGCTGGGTTTGGGCGCGTAGGCGGATTGGACCAGTAGCTACAAAGTCGATTGTGCCAGTGATCATTTCATCGGCAGCAAAACTTACGGCACTGGCTGTTACCAAGGCGTCAAATTCCCACCACAGCGCGTCGTTAATCTGGGTTGCATCGAAATCGCCGCCCTGTGAAACAGTGTTTTCGTACTTGACATAAAATTTGCCGTGGAAAGAAGAACCTACTTCTGTGCGAAGTACCAGCTGCATAAGATAGTGTACTGGTTCTTCATTGATGACGTTGGTGTAGTCCCAGTGTGCGGTAAGACGTCCACTTCCGCTGATTAAGCTGCTGTACTGCTGGCGATGTTCGTCGCTAAGCGTCGTAATATCTACAGTTTCACGATTTGTATTTAGTTCGTAATCTGTTACGGAAGCCAATAACCGTGATGCCGTGTCTGCAATTTTTACGTTAATGGGGATGTTGCGTGTTATAGACGTAAGAGGAATCAAGCCTGTACCGCCACCTTCTAAGCTGTCGTCAAATGTTTCGTAGAGTTTTATACCGCCTAGCTCATCAACAAAGATGTACCAGTTGCCGCTGGATTGGACGGTATTGTTGGCCCAACCACTGGCCGAAATGAAGTCGAGGTTTGTGTTATCTGTGGTGCTGATTTCTACGAAGTCGCCGCTGGTTAAAAAACTCGAATCAAAGTCAAAGCTGAAACGGTCGCGGTCTGTGTTTACGTCTCCGGGGTTAATTACGGATGTTTTGCTCCCTTCAATAGAAACGCGAGTCAGCTCAATGTTGCCAACGTTGCCAAGGTAGATACCCATCAGATTGTCACCGCTGTGAGCGCACCAGTGCCTTGGAAACTGATCTGCGCAGAGCTGACTTCACCAACACTGGCACCAAAACTGACACTGGTGATATACGCGGTCAGCTCTACGTCGCTGTTGGTATTGCCGTCCACCAATCGCAGGCGAAGAGTCACTGTATCGCTGCTGGATACACCGGCGACGCGTAAAACTTTTTTCAACGCTGTAGCCGCATCGTTGCGGCCTGTGTCATCTTTGTAATACAGCAAGGTGGCGCTGCCGTTAAATTCTTGGACACCTGGCGCGTAGCTGCGTTGGTTGTCGCCAAGCGTGGTGGTTTCCAGCACTTCAAGTGCGCCAGTCAGGGTCCAGTTGCTGACCTTGATTTGCTCGGTGCCGTTAATCAGTAGGCGACCGTCACGTCCGGTATAGACCTTAGCCATCAGATCACCGCCACCAGATTCACTGTAACGCTGCTGCGACCTTGTCTCACAGAGCGAATCTGAGGCTCACTTTCGTAACGCCAGGCTGCGCTAGATGGTGCATCCACGCTTGCTGCGGTTCCGCCCCAGCCGGCACGTGCTGCACCAGGCAGCGTAAAAGTACGCAAAGTGCCGTATTGCGCGGCGTAATCATCTAGAAAAAGCTGCGCGTTCGCGTCAGTGATGTTGTCGTAGCCGAGGCTGAGCTTGGCATTGGTGCGGCGGCTGCCGTACAAAATCCGTACTTCGGCGCCAGATTGCGAGTTGTACCGCTTGATCGGCCAGTCGCCTGGACTGAAATCGCGGCTTGTGGGTTGCAGCGTTGGAAATGCCATTACTCCAGCACGCGGAAATTGCTTTCGGTCAGCACGTCCTTTGCCACAATGCTAGCTCCTGCGGAATCGACGGGTACTTCCACGGCTGAAACGTTGACTAGGCCGTCTTCGTCAAGCGTTAGCTGCTCCACTTGGTAAACGCCTTTGCTGACAGTTTCGCTCAGCAATGTGAACAATGTGCCGTACAACGTTGAATCAGTAACGACGTTATTGCTGATTGTGATTTCACGCTCCAGCACTTGGCTCGTTGCCGGGTTGTATACCATGGCGTTGTACGTGCCATTGGCGATTGTGCTGATGCTGACCAGCGTGCCAGCGTCTGTGATTGCGCCATTGTTGGTAGCGCTGTAGGTGGTAGCAGCGGTGATAACACGGATGTACGAGCCAGGCTGAATACCAAGCGCATCGGGCACCGTTTTGAAGCTGACTGTATGTGTGATACGGCGGCGAACGCTCAGAAGGAAACGCGCAGTGCGTAATGCTTGCGCTCGGTTGGTGCAGAAATCAGTGAGGTCAAATGTCTGCTGGGTCGTAGAGCGGCTGCCTTCGGGGATGTCGGCCCAATCAACGAGTGCTGATGCCTGTGTTGGCAGGTCGTTTTCGATGGTTACGCGCCAGCTAACCAGTGCGCGGAAGTTTGAACGCTGAGCGGCATCAATGTATTGGACTTGCAGGCTGTCTTGGATGATGTTTCCAGCAGTGAAGATCTGCTCGATTGCGATTGGCGTTGTGCTGATCTGGTAGCTGCTGTCATAAGGCAGCGCCGGCATCATGCCAAAGCGACCATTTTTGATGGTGAAGTTACAGAGTTGAAGGGCAGCGTTGTCGTAAAGGAACGAGCGCAGGCTTTCGCTATCCTCTACAACACCATCAAAGAAAATTTTGTTTGCTCGCAAATAGCGGGCGGTTGTTGTAAGTGCGTCGACATCAATAAGCTCTGCAGGTACAACATTGCCGACGCCTTGGCTTTTGCTTGTTAGTAAGTAATACACCAAGTCGGCAAATAGGTTGCTGGGTTTTGTGTCTTGCTCGATTAGGCGGTAGACGTTGATACCGGTTGGCACCCATGCACGCAGTTGACCGATTTCGCCAATTTGACCGCTAGATTTAACTGTTAGTCCTAGCGTGGACATGCCGTAATACTCGGCCAAACTTTCGTTAGCAATACACTCGTTCACGTAAACAATTTCGTGCTCAGGGCTGCTTTCGTTTGACTTGGTAAGCTCTAGGTAATGACTGCAGTCAGATACCTGAGAATTCTCTTCAAATACGCGGCTTGCACCGCTGTAGTCAGCTGTGACGCTTGTTGTTTGATTTTTTACCGCAGAAACGCTAAAAGCAAAACTAACTGAGGTGTAACCCTCTTGATTTGAGAAGGCGTTGCTTACTGCTCGCTGAATGGTAAAAGCATCGTCTGTTGTCCATTCTCCAGTGGCAGATACAACTTGATACCGAACATTGTCCCAGTGATATGTAGACCCCGAAGCGTTTACATACCGTTGACCGATTGTGCTTCCGATAACTCCTGCATTGGAATCGGCCAATATTTTAATCGTGATGTACTTGTCACCATTGGGTTTGTAATGCTGGTAGTTTGCACTTCTAGTTTGTCCGGGATAATCCCAGGCATTGCCCAAGAAGCTTGTGTACCAAGCGTGTTTGATCAAGTAAATACTGCCCGTATTTGATGACTGATCATACTGAGACAGGCTGGATGGGATCTTGGTTTTTGTTAAAGTTTCTTCTTTGAAATCTTGGGCATCCGTAAGAAGTTCGTCGTTAAATACAATGTCTGCAATGGCTACTTCTTCGCCGTGAGTTGTGACACGAAAATCGCCGTAGGCTGCCGCACCACCCACAAACGAACTGGTATAGTCACGTCCAATTTCCTTACCAGTCTTAGAATTTAGGCGTAAAGCGATGTTTGTTTCGATGCTATTGATAGCAATATCTGAGCCGGTACGTGGGATAAAGCGGTATTCGTAGTAACCAGCAATGCGAGGACGGATGCGGATGTAGTTGTAATGGTCAATGGGTGCGGAACCCGTTACGCACATAACAACACCGAGGCGTGCCCAAGAGTTTTGTGCTTGGCCATAGACCTGCACAGGACGCACCCATAGCGAGAAACAAGACGTTCGCTTAAAGTATTTGTCCATGCGCGGAGTATTCAGCGCAATATTTTTTTTGTCGTAGAAATTTAGTTTTTGCGGGGTTGGAATTTGAGTGAAGTCGCACAAACCTGCGCCACGGTTCCAGACTTGGCTGCGGAGTCCGATTTCAATAACTTGTGCATCACGACGAACAGGGCGGATGCTGGCGGTGTGTAGACGACAAACGTTGTAGAAAGCAGCACCGCAGTGCTTGTTGGGGTTAAATTCCTGGCCTTCGTAACCGCCCAGTGGTTCGCGGATGGTGCGCGTTCCAGGAATACCAACTTGCGCGACTCCGGTAATAGAAACGCATCTAAAGGTGATGTGCTGTGTTCTGCCGGGTTTCCATAAACGTGGCTCGCGAGACTCAACTACCCACACCGAAGCCCCAATGATCCAGCGGCTTCCAACTGCTAAAAGATCGGAAGCGCGTTCTCGCCAGCTATTTGCTGAGCTACGCAAATCTTTTAGATCAACATCTGTACCTTTGAAGCCGCCATCTTCAGGCTCGCGCTGCCGCAACTCTTGCCAATTTTCACCGTCAATTTCAAAAACTAAAGTGTCGTCAGCACTAACATTGACAATCTTGCGATTTTCAATTTCTGCACCTCCATTTGTTCCGCTATGTGAAATAAAGCCCATGCGGCGCGAGTAGGCGCGTCCAACGCCGGGCATACCGCGTTCTTCGTTGTCGTCATGCAGCACATCTGCAAGTGATCCCGCGATCTTGCGACGTTTTGCTTGAATTTCGTATCGTTCTCGTTTGTTGTCAGAACCGAGTGTTGAAGCGTACGGAGCGCTAATAATTTCCCAGTTAAATCTGTAGGCGCTGCCGTTATGAACTGGGGTGGATGTACCAAACTGCGTGTTGGCTTGTGGGTTGTACGCCATGGAAAATCCTTGGCTGTACTGACCGTCTTCTGTTGGCGCTGTAAAAATCTGCCGCCCAACTGTTCCGGTTGCTCCATCGCCTTGTGTTCCAGCGATTAAACGCGCTGCAGTAGGACGGTTTTCTTCGAATTGTGAAGACCAGAACAGCGCATAGTCACGAGTACCAAGACTGTTTAATGCGGTTGTTCCAATACGGATGCCGCCTAGCTCAGGCGCAACAATGCCGTATTCGCCGGCAACATAAATGCCCTCAAAGGCTTGGTAGCTTCCGTAGGAGTACAGCCGGCTCCAAACCAACGCCGGAGCGAGAATCAAACCGCCGGTGAGTACGCCGTCAGCGCCTGTGCCGCGCTTGCCAAATGGGATGGGGATGGGTTGACCGTACTCGGCAAGGGCGCTGACGTTATTGAAGCTGGTGGTTTGGTTGAAGCGCGCTGGACCGATTTGATCAGCAAGCTTTTTGCCGCGAATCTTTGCTGGTGTTTCAAGTGTTGGCGCTTTGGGGGCCAACAAAATACTTACGGCTGTTGAGGCCAGTCCCAGTATAAGACTGACAATAGCTAGTATTTCCAAATTATTGATTTCCGGGACGTGCGCATACTCGGCAGGTCGCACATGAGCGTGTTGCTGTGCAAAACGCACAAACTTGCGATATTCACCTTCGCTACAACCAAGTGCTTGAATTAGCGCGATTTCATACGGTAAGAGCGGCGGATCGTAAGGGCGTGCGCCGGTTTCCAGTCCACTGCCTTCAAATGCTGGTTGATGTACAGGATCCCGGTCTGCCATGTAACCCCAAAAGCAAGCGGGCTAGCCGCTAACACTGTGATGTCACCATCGTAAGCGGGCAGGTCAACCCGGTTGCAGTATCGCGCCAGTTCTCCTAATACCTGACGTGGATTCATTGTGTACCACGCTTGCTGCACTGCCGGCGGGTTCATTCCCATTGCTGTCAGTGCGTCGATTACAAGGTGGATACAGTCGCTGTCGCCGTAGCTGTAACGGCGTCCCAGCAGATACTCACACACGGATCTGTGCAGTAAATGGGATGCTGCCAACTTGCCAGCGATGCAGCCGGCGCCCTGGAATGTTGGTTTGTACAGCGTCTAGTACAGAATTCAGGCTGACTTGGATTGTGGTTTCATCCCAGCCGCCGCTAGAGCAACTACCCCAATAGGTGTAAAGGGTGCGCTGGACAGCTCCCGTAGAAGGCTCCCAAAGCACTGTAGTGACATTGGCGACCCATAAATTATCAAGCGCTTGTCTAATCCAGTTGCGCGTCATGTCCGTATTCGCAAACTGCAAGGTGGCGTCCAAATTGTCGCCCTGCAGTGTCGCCACTGCACCACCAAAGCCAAACGGCAGAAACAAGTAGCCGTTTACGTTTTGATTAATTGCGTAGTTCTGGAACCGATATTGAGCGGACTGCCCTGTGGGTCCAATATCCAACAAATGACCGTAGGCGTATTCCATCAGATGCCAACCCCGCGACGTGTGGCGGCACTGTTCTTGAGGCTGCGCATGGCGCGGCGTTCACCTTGGATGGCGCCTTGCTGAGCAGCCTGTGCCATACCGCGCTGGAACTGATCAGCGGTGACGTAATCCACGTTGTTAATGCGCTCCACGCTGTAGCGCACATCGATTGGTTCCATTGTGGCAACACCGCCACTCGCTGCAGCAGGTTCGCCACCGTTGCCGGGGATAACGCTGGAGCCACGAGCACCAGCCGAGTAACGCGACATGGCACCACGCATCTTGCTAGCGGGGATGATGTACTCGGGTTCGCCACCTTCGCCGATTACTGCGGAGGTCGGTCCGGTGACAAATCCACCCGTTGCAAACAGTTTTGGCATTGAAAAGCCTTCTGCGAATCCGCCGCCACTGGGCAACTGATACGGACCCGCACCGCTAAACATGTCACCGCCGCCACCGCCGAGTGCTTTGAGTATGGTTTGGAACACAATCATCGCTATCTGTTTTGCGATGATTTCTGTCGCCATACTGATAAATGCACTGCCAATACTCTTGAACGCATCAGCCAATGCATCTTGCGTTGACTTAGCGCCCGTTGCGATATCTTGGAATGCAGTGCCAAAAGCATCACCAATGGCATTGGCGCCAGTGACTGCCATATTGATTGGGTTGGTTAATGCGTCTAACTCTTCGCGGTATTTAGCCATTTGCTGCTCAGCAGCGCCCGGCATTAAATTGATGTCTGTTCTAAATGCACCGGCGCCGCCGCCCAGTGGATCTTCTAACTTGAGCCCAGCGCGTTTGTAGTATTCTTCCAGTTGCTTTTTAAGCTCCTCAGTCTGCAACTCTAGTGTTTCTAATCGTTTGATTTCATTATTTAGATCAGTCAGGTTAGTTCGTTGCTCCGCGTTCTTTAGTTCACCAATCTGCTTAGCGCGGTCTTCGTATTCAAACTGAATTTGCAGACGCTTCTGCTCAATTTCATTTGCTTCGCCAAGCAGTAATACTTGGCGCGAGAATTCAGTGCCAAGCCTGTCGCCTAGTTCTAATGAGCGCTGGATTTCTTGAGCCAGCTTTTCTGCTTCACGTGCTGCTTTTTCTGCTGCTTTTTCGGCATCTGTTTTACCTTTACGGCCTGCTCCTGCGGTGCCTGCGCCAAGCGGAGGCAATGCGCGTTGCCCTTGCGGTGCGGTGACTTGCGGCTTGACTTGCCCTGTGCGGATGCCATAGGCTTCGATCAAGTCGCGCTCGCGTTGGGCGGCAATTTCTTGAATTTGACGCCCGCGCTCAAAGTTATTTGCTATGCGCCTACCGGTTTGCGCATTTCTGCCAACAATATCTACTGCTTCGTCTAACGCCTGATCAAGTATTTGCTTTCGGGCGCGTTGATCCAGCCCAAACGACCGCGCCCTAGCGCCAGTTGCTAACAGTTGATTGATTGTATTGATCGCAAATATCGCTTCGTTCAGTACCGCCTTAATTGCTGGCGTTAGTGCGGCACCAATCGTTCTTGCTATTTCCTCAATGCCATCCTGCAGTGTGCTAAACCGTCCGTTCAGCGTGTCGCTCTGCGCGATAGCGCCGTTAGCGTATTTACCGCCAGCCTCTGTAAGGCTTTGAATCGCAAACTCAACCGCTTCAGCGCTGATCTTGCCTTTGCTGAGTGCATCTTGGAACTCCTCGCCGCTTAGGTTGTACTGTTTACGCAGTTCTTGCTGCAGCGCAACACCACGCTCTTGAAACTGCAGCAGCTCTTCGCCCTGCAGCCTGCCTTTGGCCTGTACTTGACCGTAGGCAGTAACTAAACCTTGCAGTTCAGCACCAGTAGCGCCGCTAACGTCTGCCAGCCTGCGTGTTGTCTCTACAACTTTGTCGGCTTCAACGCCAAACGCTTGTAAGCGCTTGGCTGAATCAATCAGCTCAGTGCTTGTGAATGGCGTGACCGCGCCAAGTTGCTGCAGCTCTTTGATAATCTGCCCAGCCTTTTCTGCGCTGCCCGTCAGTACTTGCAAGCTGCGCGTTTGGCTTTCTAGTTCAGCAGTCTTAGCAAAGACAAACCGCGCTGCTTGCAATGCAGCCGCTGCAACTGCAAGTTTGCCAAGTGCTGCACCTAGTCCGCCAACTGCACGCTCTGTTGCTTGCGATTGCGACTGAACCTCACGCAGCTTGCTAACCGCATTGCGGCTGTCGACGTTAATGGCAACGTTGGCGACAACCGACACGACTTACCTACGGCGTTGCTTCAGTCTACGATCCTGCTCTTCGTTTTGCAGTTCAAAATAACTAGACCAAAGCAGCAGCTCTTCTAGCGTTACTTCGCGGTTGAGCCGGACCAGCGTGTAACCCAGCTCTTTCGCAACCCCAAGTTGCAGCAGCAAAAGGTTATCTTTACTTAGCTCCCTTTTGAGTGCTTTTCATATCGGTTTCTGCTTCTTCGGGGTTGGTAATAATCGCCAGCATCATGCCTTGCAGGTCACTATCGAGGACTTCATTCTTCAGCTCGGCAATCTCACCAGCTTGAAATAGCCGCTGGCCGGCATCATCCGTTGCCTTGGTCACCAGCAAGTTGAGCGCAAAGCCGTTGGGGTCATCACCGCCAGGCATTTTCTGCGCACGCTCGCGTTCTGCCATCGTGAGCGCTGTGGCGTAAAACTCAAACGTAGATCCATCGTTGAGTGTTACAACGCGCTTGATTGGCTCAAGATTGGCAGCCTTCTTAAGTCGTGCCAGGGCAGATGATGCCATGAAATAAATGTAGGTGGCCCCAGCATAGGCTAGGGCCGTTTAACTATCAAGCAGAGGTGCTGAAGTCAAAAGTAGGTATGCCAGCCGGACGGAAGGTGATTTCTACCTGCTGAGCATCGTCGGGATTGATGTTGAGGCTAGCGGTCAACAGCACGGCATCCATTGCGATGCTGCGGCTTAGTGCTTCAGTGCCTTGCTTGTCGGTGTACAGCTTGAAGGCACAACCAACTTGCTGGCGCTGCAGCACGTCTTCCACCATGCGGTTCGACAGAGCGCTGTCTTCGTTGGTGACGTAGATGGTTGCAGTGCCGTTGCCATCAGCAAAGCCAGGGATGTAAGCACGGAAAGGTGCGTACTGCCCAGCGGTTTGACCGATGGTGGTCACGTCGATTTCAGCACGGCTAATTTCAAAGCTCCAAGATTGAACTTGGCCGACAGCGGCGTAATCGGCGTAATATACTTCAAATTCGTTAGGTGCGACCGCAGTGCCATCGTCGGTGATGTTGACAGCGGCGCCACCAGACGTAGCGGATACCTGAAGGGCGCCAGAGCTGGCCGTATAGGCAATGACGTAGTAAGTGGTGCCAGCAGAAAGACCAGCGGGCAGAGTGCCTGTACCGGCTTCACCTGTCTGACTGTTAACAAGACGGAATTTGACTGGATCGCCAACCTTGAAATTGAGGTAAGGCTCAACAGTGATGGTTTCAGTGGAAGTATTTACGCCAGACTCACCGAAAGTACCGGTGGTGCCAGCGGGCTTGTAGTAGAGGGCGCCGGACGTACCGGACAGAACAGTGACAGCCATTGTTGTGAACGGTGTTGGCTACAACTAGTCTAGGTAGGCTTCAAAGGTAGCAGTTAGCTGAGTCTGGAAGTAAGGCTCAGGTGCTGCGGGCGTTATTTGAGCCGGTCCTGAGGCTGCGTCAAAGATGATGCTAGAAAACTTGGCGCGGTCAAACAAATCCTTGAGCCGCTCTGCAATGGTGAAATTTGCGGCAGCACCAACGCCAACTGGCGTAAAGACATTTAACACCAGCGTGCCGGTCTGGCGGTTGAATCCAGCCCCACCAGTCGGTAGCAGCGTGGCGTAGTTGTTATCGCCAAAACGGATGAATGCCTGCACCCATGGCGTGTTGTTTGGTGGCGTGAACGGTACGTTTTGATAGCTGACTGGATACACAGGCGCTATCGCCATCTGCGTTGCAATGCGCCCTTCAATCGCAGCGCGAACGTCGTTGTA
>Ga0194115_10003901_pt1 | contig 16440 bp, 21 predicted proteins | sample TA2MahsurfametaG_3_FD_148656 | JGI IMG/M metagenome (GOLD analysis project Ga0194115, IMG submission 148656) | Freshwater microbial communities from Lake Tanganyika, Tanzania - TA2015002 Mahale S4 surface | ecosystem: Environmental > Aquatic > Freshwater > Lake | place: Tanzania: Lake...
TCTGTTGTCCGCGATCATTCGTTGTTACAGTCATTGTAGTTTTGTGAAGAACTGTTACATAATTATATAGCAAAAATAAAGAGGGGTCAAGCCCCTCTTTGTTCGGATATCATAACTTGGGTATAAACGCTTACTATTGTGATGGCGTTGGATTACTAATACGATTCAAATAAGGATCATAAGTCATAAATTGATCAATAGACATTTCAAATCCTTGCTGTTCCCAAAACTGATATAATGCATTATAACTGCCACGATGATAAACATCAATATGTTCTGGATGAATCGCAGATCCTAAATCCAATCGATAAAGAAACAGTGGAATAGAATAAGTTTTTCCAGATCCAAAAATAGTATCCTCAGAAACTGCTCTTGGTTTTACTCCATTATCAAGTTTAAATTTTTCATCACGAATATGATTTTTTATAATCTTTGCAGCGTGATGTCTTGTAATTAAATATGCCGCAGCAGAAAAATCATTAATAAAATAATGATGCAATTGAACATGAATATTACCAGTGCAAATAGTCGTTAATTGTACACAGTCCCAATCATGTGGAAGTTTAGATACAAAGTCCTTCCAGGTAAAACTCCAAAATTTAGCAATGTCCAATACAATATCATCTTCAAAAATAAGAGCATATTCATCATCTGTATTTTCATAAAAATGCTTGATTGCTTTTAGGTGAGATATACAGCAACCAATTTCATTTTGAGACATATTATCTGGAGCACGTCCACTCAAATGCTCACATACATCATCAACTCTTCCATCAAATCCAGAAATCCGAGTATGATTTTGAATTTGCCAGTACTTGAACTGGTCTTCCATATATTCACGACGATGTATATCATTCTCTAGATTCAACCAATAAATTGGAGGAAGTCCCCTGAGCTTGAATAAAGCTTTATTTTTATCCATTTCTCTTCCTCACATAATCAATATTTTGATAATAATTTTTTAAATCTTCAGAGTTCATTTCTTTTAAAGTTTCATAAAGAGTTTTATTATTGTTTATATGTGGATTGGTAAACCAAGAATTCATTGTTCTTGCATGTTCCATATGATAAATTAATCCATCGACTCTTCCAACTTTATATCCAAGTTTTTCAAATCGAACTGGTCGTTCATTATCCTCATATCCATAAGATATAAAGTTTTCATTTTCCATTCCACCATCGATATAAGATTGGCGTTTAAAGAATTGAGCCCATCCATAATCGGAAGTAGAAATCTCATTAGATGGATTAGAATTTAAAGTTTGTTCAGAAAAATTATTAGAAATAAATCTATCAATAAGATCTTGGTCTACATTCACTTTACGCTGATATGTTCCTTGACCATAAGGATAAACTAAATCATATCCGTCTTCTAAAATCATTTTATAGGCAGAGACATAACTCTCTACTGGAAAAATAACATCAGTATCGTAATTTACAACCACATCTGTAGTTGCTTCCATCAACATATCATTTAGTATTCTTGTTCGATGAAAGATAGGATCTCCATTCTCCTCATAAATTAAAGTTATAGAAGATAGATCATCAACAAGTTTTTCTAGTTGATTAGCAGCATAATTTTGAAATTTAGATTCACTATCTACCTCTTGTATAATAACATTTGTTTTAAAATTATTCAAGAGGTATGCGAGACTCATCACAATATTTCGCAAACGATCTTGACTCTCTATTCTGAGAGGCATAATAAAAGTAGCATTGGGTAAATCAATTCGCATAATTTCGAGTGTTTTGATGCTTGGTTGTTACATAATTTAGTTCTTCACTATTTGCCTCCCACGATCCATCTGGATGTTCACAAACAATATCAAGATTTAAATTTGCAGAAACTCTGTAATCTCCTTCCCGACTACAAACTAGTATATCTTCCATAATAGTCGGCATACCATAATTATAACGCATTCTATGATAAAATTCAGTATCCATTAGCATCCTACAATCAGGATCAAAATACTGAATACACTCCCTCTTCATAGAAACAATTGAAGGTCCGCCCATAAAATTCTGACCTTCAAGTAAATATTCAGACCAACGAGGGACCATAGGACGATAAAAATTTTTTCCATCTTGAGTGTGAGAAAATCCAGTAACAATCCAAGATGCATCAGTTTCTAAAAACTTTTGATGAATTTTTTCTAATGCTTCATCATCCGTAAATAGGTCATCCGAAAACATTATTTTTATAATATCTCCAGTGCAAAAACGAATTGCAGAATTTGTATTTGCTGGACCATTACCACGATTATAAAAATTTCTCACATAAACAATAGACAACTGATTTGAATATGAAGAACATAAATCAAGGACATCATTATTTTGTGAATGATCAGATACAAGAACTTCAATATTTTTATATGACTGATTCAAAATGCTTAAAAATAATTCTTTCAAGAATTCTGATCCACGCCCCCTCATTTCATAGACAGGGATTGCAATAGAAATTTTTTTCATAATTTTAAAGCATTTCCAACTCGTTTTGCCATTTTTAAAAATGTGCTATGTTTACCAGTTTCAAATGAATCGGACAAAGATAATAGCAAAAAATCAATCACTGCTTCTTTTACATGTTCAACTCCTCTCTCTACGTTGAAAACACTATATCTTCCATCTTCATCAATATATGGATGATGCCATCCACCTTCTGCAATATATTTTTCAGTCTTATAAACTTTAGGGTATGAAAATGCATTAGGTAATTGATCAAATTTTGCTTCAGTTGCTGGATCATCTGAGCAAACAAAAAACTTTTCAATTTTATTTTTCACAATAAAATTAATCCAATAATCAATATCAAAAGACTCTATATTTTCAAAATCAGTCATACGAAGATGAATACCATAATAATGATCTTTTAATTCTTTTTCAATTTGAAAATTATTTACTTTACTAATAATGTCCTCATGGAAAAGAATACCTTTAATAGTTTTTTGAATTTCATATTCTGGAATCCAATCATAAAGAAGAGGCGTATAATAAAAAATTGGATTAGAAGAGGATTCAGCAACACTTATTAATGAATCTACAGACAAATTGTTTGGATCTACTCTACTATTTGAATTAAAAAATTGAAGATAAGCAGCTTCGCAAGAGATAAGATTATATGCACTTCCAATACTATAGTATTCTCTAATGTTTAAATTTAAAACTTCGAATGAATTTTCTTCAGAAAAAATATCATAAAATTTTGCCCTACACATATTTGTGCTTGGCCAACTAATTCTTACTGGTAATTCACATAATCTTGCAAGAGTAAGACCTCCAATTAATCCACTATAACGATTACCAAAACTGCCGTCGCAGCAAATATGAAAGTGTTTATTCATCATTCAATTTCTGATGTAATATCTTCAAGTAAAAATGCATCTGGTTCCTTTTTAAAATATCCAACAACAGTATTTCTATCTTCAAAAACTTGATTCCAATTTCCAATGTTATTTCTAAAATCTACATCTTTATTTTTTATGTGAACTGTAGTTAATCCCCATGATTCTGGTCTGTGTCGAACAAAAATATTTTGATCTTCATATATAAAACCAACATTACCATATTCTTCAAATAAGGAACTAATACCAAAAAATTTACCAACAGCAAGTTCTGGTCTTGGCCATTTAATTCCTTTTTCCTTGACTTCTGGATGCCAGGTTAGATCGTGCATTCCTTCTGGCCAATTTGTATCATGAAATACAAGGTATCCATCCTCTTCAATATGAGGAAACCAATAATAGAGTTCAGTTAAAACCTGACATTCTACATGAATAGAATCCACAAAAAGAAGTTTTACCTTACCATACTCTTCAGTGTTCCAATATTTACCAACACTAGAACTATCACCTTGAATAATTTTATAATTAGGATATTCCCACAAATCAAATCCCATTCTTCTGAACTGAACATCAATCCCATATACCATATTATTGCGTTCTACAGCATCATAAGACATTGTAAGTGAAGAAACTCCATAGTCAACCCCAAGATCGACAAAAACATTATTCTCACCACATTTATCTACTACTCGGGCAAGTTCATAGATGTTTGTCCCTAGATTACTGAATTGAAAATTCTCCTCTGTAGAGAAATTCCATCCACCAAACTTACCGGCACGAATACCTTTTCCAACAGTCACAGTCATATCAGAAACCAATTTTTTCGTTTTCACAGAATGGATAATTATTTTGAATCAGATAATTATGAAGAACTGATTTGTATTTTAAATTCTTGAGTTCCGCAGTAAGACTCAAAAACTCCTGCACAACATATTTATCAAGATAAGGATAACGTGTTTCTATACCAAAAGATCCCGCAACATGCTCTTCTTTAGCAATGTAAGTTTCTTGAGAACTTCCATAAAAAGATACCCATGGAAAAATATCAGATAAATTTTCTGGAAATAATCCACCAAAATTACTATGCTGATATTTTTTTACTCCTCTAAAACCATAGTCTGAAAAAATTTCATCTGCACCCGATCCTGATAGATAAACTTTATTACCATCTTTAATTGCTTTGTCACAGATAAAAGTAAGAGATCCAGCACCATGATCATCAACGATATCCATTCCATATTCATTATAGTTACTTGATGAAGAGTGAATTGTATTTTTAAATGGCTCTACACGATCACGAATATAATTTACTAAAGGTTGACGTGTATGTTCTGCTAATGTGTATATGTTGTGAATAGAATTTTTAGTGAACAGTTCATGACGCTTTTGCATAACGTCCATATTCTCAGTTCCAGTTAAAGAATATGCTGTGTGTGGAACATTTTGTTTACGAAGTTCGCAAGCAATTGATCCACTATCATATCCACTAGAAAGTCCTATAAATATTTTTTCTCTACAATTTCTCGTTCTTTTTCGAATTGATTCTTCAAAAGTAAAATTCCAATCAACAAATGAATCCTTCACTTGATCTAAATTAAATTCAAAAAGAGAATTACTATCAAGGATTTGAAAGGTGTTTAGATCTAATAATAGTCTAGTATTAGCAGAAAGTTTTTTAGGACTTTTAAACCCCAATTCAAGTAGTGCCGATTCGTATGAAGCAACTCCTATCTCATCGTCCTCAACAGACCACCAAATTGGTTTAGTAGCAAACACATCAGAGGACAAGAGAATTTTTTCATTCTTATAATCGACCAAACAAACAGCAAACTCCCCATCCAATAAAGTAGGCATCAAAAATCCATGCTCAAGATACTTTGGAATGATACTGTATCCATCACTCTTATATTCTGAGGCATTATAGATCTCACCATTATAAACAACTATAATCTCATTATCATGATCGATAAAAGGTTGTGGAGTAAATTCACCAGTAATACTTAATAGATTATGTAAAAAATAAAAATCACCAACTTCAATTACGGTGTTCTTATCTGGCCCACGCATATGCATGTGATAATTACACTCTGAAGTTGGTTCTTTACTAGAGAAAAGAAAACTACACATTGTTTGTTCTAGAATGATTTGATCCCACGTATTGTGGGAAATAATTATTACCTGCAATTCGATTAGCAAATCCAGGTATGATTGAAGGACTGATTTGATGTTTTTGGAGAACGTAAGGTAGACTTAGTTGATCTCTCGAAGAATACATACAAATCATTTCCCACCAAGAGAGCATTGCTTCTTGAATTTTTAAAGTGTTTCTCTGTATCCTACACGGCAATTCATATAGACCATTATTTTCGGGATAATCAATACTTCTATAAAATTCCATTTGAGCATCTACCAACTCATGATAATCAAAATTAATATCTTTTATAATTTGTGCTTCTTGATAAACACAATTTCTTTCTGGATGTTGAAATAATCCAATGTCTGAATTAGATAAAAACTTATCAATAATTTGATGAGGATCTATTGCAACATAATGAGTAGAATCTATCCAGACATAGTAATCATAACATGGAATAAAAAGATGTGGAAGGACTTTATAGATCTTAGCATTTCTTCTGTTCCTATAAATTGGATCGGAAGAAAAATTTACAAACTTATTTCTCCTCCAAACACCATCTATATCTAATTTATCCTCATCAACAAAGGCATAAAAATCAACATCTTTAAAAAGAATTGGTGGTTCTCTAAGTTCATTTACACCAACAGAAGCAGTGACTACCGCGACTTTCATTCTTCTCTATTTCGATGAACTTCATTCAGGTCTCTTATAAATTTAATAAGAGGACTTCCACTAAACTTTTCAAGTTCATAGTTATCTTTGGTTAAGCAGTGGCTCTCCCACCCAAACTTACCATCACTTCCAGGAACTTGTGAATGAGAATGTCCGATTCTCTCATCAAGACCTAACATTTCAGCAAAGTCAGAGTATGCGGACTCACATCCCAGTTGTTGATGAGTAAGATACATTTCATTAAAAAAAGTAACTCTAAGTGCTAGAAAAGCATTTTCAGCATATTTAACTAACGCAGCAGTCTTTATATCAGTAATACGAATGTTACTTACATACTTTAACCTTGATTTAAAGATATCTGCAACTTTTTCTGCAGCATCTTTCTCACCACCAATAATGAAGAACTTTTGTTCTTGAAACATTTTAATTGGATTGGTTTTATTCAAGTATTCTGGACTATGAAGAATCCTCAAGTTTGAATATCTTTGAGTTGCATTAAAATAGAACTCTGGAGTTGCGGTTGATTTGCAACATACTGGAGTTCCAGAAATCATTGTATCATTTAGTTCTTCCAGAACAGATTCTAGAAGTTTAAAACCTTCTGCTTTTGGAGTATCAACAGAAACAAATACAGCATCAAAAAATTCTAATTTATGATTTGAAATCTTATCATCATTAATTTTAGGATCAATGATAATTCTTTCATGCTCCTCAAAAATAGATCCTACTGCAGATCCAACAAATCCATATCCAATAATTAATACTTTCATAGTCTAATCCAATTACGATCTTCTGGAATTAAATCTTTTGTGTCATGCTGTGCATATGCAGGACCAAACCATTTTACTGGAGAGATCAGTTTACGAGTTCTATTCTTCTGCAAAAATGCTCCCCACCATGAAAGTGAACTATTTGCAGTAATACCGCCGTCACAAAGAGACATAAGACAAAGATCTACGAAAGGAACTAGAGCACCATCCTCATGCTTATCAGTAGACTCTGAAAGGAAGAATCGATCTGGTGCAAAGAATTCCTGCTCCTTGCACCATTCAATCGAATCAGAAAATACAATTACTGGAATATCCTTAGGGAAATACGATAGTGCTTCTTCATAATATTCGAGAGTCTGAACAGGATGCTGATCTTGTAAATTTACATATGCCCATTTAAATCCACGCTTATCAGCAAGATTAGGATCTCCACGACGAACATGAAGCATAATAGGACGAGTATCAAAACTCTCCATCATTTCTAAACAAGGATTAATAATATCATCCTTAAACTCAAAATCCTGACGAACTTGATCTTCAATATTAGTAAAATACTTCATGGTCTGATAGAAACCATAAAGATTTACATTATCTGGACAGGTGTTATACAGTTCTTCATTAAAATGAAATTGACCCTCCTGAACATATTGTTGAGAGGGATGAAACGCAATATTGTTTTCATCAATATTAGTCAGTTTAAAACAATCATGAATACCATAATTATCTACACTATCATAAGGGGGTGGAAATACAAAGTTGAATCTACGATGAGCAGCAATTCCTCTCAATGCTGCGTATTGAAACATTTGATTTCCTAGGCGGCCATTATTACCTAAACCATTATATCCTATACTCATTTCAGATACTCCTTTTTCATCTCATCAAATACTTTTGCAATCCCTTTGTCTATAGTAGTTTTAGGCAACCACCATCCAGTGATATAAGTATTTGCTTCATTTCTCTTATCCATTTGAACGCTATCTTTAGCAAGACCTGGTTTAATTCTAACATCATGCTTTCCGATTAGTCCAAATTGTCCTTGAATCATTTCAGCAACTTCTTTAATAGAGGTGGATCTAAATGAAGTGATATGAAGAGGATCTTCTGGTTTAAAATCGGTATAATTTTCCATTACAACTTCAAGAGCTTCACAGCAATCTTCCGCATAAAGAAACTGACGTTCTTCTGTTCCATCCGTGAGCATTTCAAACTCACCTTCTTCAAATCCCCTACGAATAAAATCAGTGATCACGTGAGACTTTTCTGGATCATGCTCAATACCATAAACGTTCCAAAACTTTACAGTTAATCCATTGAGAGCAGTAGTATAAAGTTCGCCTACTCTTTTCATCACACCATAAGGAGAGTAACTCATATTACTCATCTGAGATGATGCAAAAACAAATCTTTTATTATACTTTTCTAAGAGACCAAAAGTATTGGCCATCAGTCTGGTATTGTTATTGATAAACTCAAAGGTATTCTGATATTTTTTCAAATACCTAGATCCCCCCACATCAAACGCCAGAAAGAATACAAAGTCAGATAGTCTAATAGCATGATCTAATTTAGGATTTGGAATCTTAGTTAGATTTTGATCTTCACCATTTACAATATCAAATTCAGTTACTTCATATCCTTTACCACGAAGATACTCAGTCAGGTATGCTCCAATCTGACCACTAGAACCCAAAATAGTTACTTTCATTTCTTGTTTTTAATTTGTTTAGAAATCCAATTGTATGTCTCAGAAATACCATCTTCTAGACTCATTCCATAATCCCATTGAAGTTTTTCACGAATCAAATCATTATTAGAATTACGTCCACGTACTCCCAGAGGACCATCGATGTGATTAATGTTGATGGTCTTACCAGCAACCTTAGCAACAGTTTCAACCAACTGATTAATGGTTACCATTTCCTCAGAACCAATATTAATCGGACCTAGAAAATCAGAATTCATCAGACGACGTGTTGCTTCAATACATTCATCAATGAATAAAAATGAACGAGTCTGCTCACCATCACCCCACACATCAATGGTTCCACCATCTTCAGCATAAGCAACTTTACGACACATTGCAGCAGGAGACTTTTCTTTACCACCATCCCATGTGCTATCTGGACCATAGATGTTATGGAATCGAGCAACACGAACAGGAATACCGTGATTCCGATTAAAGGTCAAATACAGTCGCTCTGAGAATAGTTTTTCCCACCCATACTCAGAATCAGGTCCAGCAGGATAAGCATCACTCTCTTTCAATCCAGGATTATCTACATCCATCTGAGCATACTCAGGATACATGCAAGCACTGCTGCTATAAAAAATCTTAGTCTTATTAAGACCTTTTTGTTTATTCAGATCAAGTTGACATTTGAGAATATTCAAATTAATAGTAGCAGAATTATACATTACTTCAGAGTCATTTTCTCCACTGAAAATATATCCTGCCCCACCCATATCTGCAGCATACTGATAGATTTCATCAAATGGTTCTTTGAACTGTTCAGGAGTTTCATAATAAAAATTGCCCTGATATCCAGAAAACTTGATAACTCTCTGGACAAGTTTTGCGTCAGTAAGATCTCCCAAAATAAATTCATCTGCTTCTGTAGGTGAGTATTCAGGTCTCTTAATATCAACTCCACGAACCCAATATCCTTCCGCTTTTAAACGGCGAACCATATGGTTTCCAATAAATCCGCCAGCACCACAAACAAGCGCCGTTTTCTGTCTTTCAGTCATCAATTGTCTCCACTTATAAAATCTTGAATGGTTTGTTTAACTCTAGCGTGAAAATCCCAATAAGGTTTGGATCTTTCAAAATTTTCTTCAATAATATCTATATGATCATCATAATACGATTCTTCAAGGTTGTCAAGAATTTCTTTAAGTTCCTCTAAGGTATCAAATGTAAGAATACCATCTATATTAAAATATTCTCCAATATTTGGACAACCCCAATAAATTGGAATAGTTTTTGATGCAAAACAGTCAATTACCTTTTCGGTAATCCAATTTTCAAGTTTTTGATTTTCTAAAGTAATTGAATACTTAGCATTTTCAAATAAAAAATTTTTAGAGGGCGCTCTTGGAGGACTCATATATTTCAAAATTTCAAATCCATTTAGGTCTTCTGCATCTTCTAAACCGTCCCAGATGGATAATCTCATTTGATGCCCAGGAGCCCATCCTTTATCACTTGTAATAAAGGAAACTTGTTTCCTTTTTTCTGGACTAAAAGTGTCCCAATCAATCCAACAACATCCAAAAATAAATTCCTGAGAGTTTGGTAACTCCAATAGTTCTTTATTCCAAGTAAGAATTAAGTCAAACTTTTCAGCATTATCTAAAATTGTTTGAGTAGTATTTAAAATAGCAGGTGGTTCAATTTGAACTAGAACTTTAAGTTCTGCAGATAAGTCATATTCAATAGTATCGTATGAAATACTAACAGTCTTTTCATATTGACCAGATGAAGATAATGTTCCAAAAGTTTTTACATCAAACATTATAATTTACCTCTTCCAAAATTTGAATTAATCTATCAACTTTTTTTGATGTTACAAACTGACTATTACCAACATATAATCCATTAGTATGGAGTATTTCAACATTTGGAACTTCTCTTTCTGTACAAAGTTTATATTTTTTAAATGCTGGATGCCTAAGAAGATTTCCACTAATAATAGGACGATATTCAATTTCATTCTTCTTTAAAACTTCTTTTAAAGGTTTAATATTATCATTATAAGTAATAATAGGGAAAGAAAAACTACTATTACCTTTTTGATAACATGGAATTCTATATCCAGAAACATGAACTAATGAAGAATGAAATCTTTTGTAGTTATCTCTACGAATTTGAATATTTCTATCAAGTTTTTTTAATTGAGATAGTCCAAGTACAGCACAAACTTCATGATTGCGGAAATTGTATCCATCAGTCATAAACAAGAACATTTTATCAATATCTGGATTCTCATCTGCATATTGCTTAAAATACTCAGGAGATGCTTCACGCGCCATTCCATGACTACGCTTTAATCGCATCAATTCATATAGTTCGGTATTATTGGTACATACCATACCACCCTCAATAGTGGTCATATGATGACCAAAATAAAAGCTAAAGGTAGATCCAACAGAATCAGTTCCTCTCTTTTTACCATCTAATCCCTCAACACCATGAGATTCGCAAACATCTTCCAGTATCAAAGCGTCTGGAAAAATCTCACGAATTCTTTCAACATCTGATGAAAGACCAATTAAATGCGTGATAAAAATTACTTTAATATCTGGATGAACGGCAGCAACATGCTTCAGTTCATTTAAATCAAATGAAAAGTTTCCTAGGTTAATATCACAGAAAATTGGTTGCAACCCTGCCTGAAAAACGGGTGCAACGTTAGTCATCCAAGTTGTAGCGGGTACAAGAACCTTATCACCATCTCTTAATCCATAATATTCTTTTACTGCTGATATCAAAAGAGAGTTTGCAGTTGATCCACTAGAAACATAAAGAGAATGTTTGACTCCTAACCACTTAGACCAAGCAGATTCAAATTCACGAACTTTTGGACCATTTGTAAGTCTACTAGATGTAAGTAAGAATAAAGACATTTTAAGTCTGTCTTTAAATGTGATTGTATCTTTCATTAGTGGCCAATACATCATTTTATCTCCGTTTTATAATAAGAATAAGTAAGTTTTAATCCTTCCTCTAAGGAGGTCGATGTAGTCCACCCTAGACTTGTTAATTTACTAACGTCTAAAAGACGTTTAAGCATTCCATCAGGTCTTGTAGTGTCCCAATCAATACTCCCAGAGTATTCAACGATACTTGAAATCATTTCAGCAAGTTCTTTGATTGAGTAATCAATCCCCGAACCAACATTAATTATTTCTGAACTATCATAGTTATTCATCAAAAATAAAATAGAATCTGCTAAATCATCAACATAAATAAATTCTCTTTTCGCTGCACCCGAACCCCAACAAGTTACTGATGAATAATTTGATTTTTTTGCATGATGAAATTTAGTAAATAAAGATCCAATAACATGACCATTTTCTGGATCAAATTTATCTAAAGGTCCATAAACATTACATGGTTGGATAGAAACAAAATTATCACCATATTGTTTTTTATATGCCTGACATAATTTAATTCCTGCAATTTTTGCAATCGAATAAGATTCATTGGTAGACTCAAGATATCCAGATAGCAAGTATTCTTCTTTAATTGGTTGAGGACATTCTTTGGGATAAATGCAAGACGATCCCAGAAAAAGAAGTTTTTTGACTTTAGAAAAGTGAGAACATTTTATAATGTTATTTTGAATCTGTAAATTTTCTTCTAAAAATTGAACAGGATTTTTTAGATTACTATCTATTCCTCCACATTTTGCAGCAGCAAGAATTACGTAATCTGGGTTTTCTTTATCAAAAAATTTTTTTACTAAAGAATAATCAGATAAATCTAACTCACTTCTATTTTTTAGAATTAAATTTCTATATCCTGATTCTCTAAACTTTCGAACTACTGCAGATCCAACCAATCCCCTATGACCAGCAATATAAATTTTATCTTCAGTCTTCATAGACATACTTACTAAATCCTCCAGAGATAAGATGAAAATCTCTCTTTGCAATTTCCAAATCTTTTTTTACCATTTCAGATACAAGAGAATCGATATTAACTTCTGGTTTCCATCCTAAAACAGTTCTTGCTTTTGTAGAGTCTCCCAATAAAGTTTCAACTTCTGCATCTCTAAAATATCTAGGACTTACTCTTACGACCACTTTTCCAGTCACAGTATCTGTACCAACTTCATTAAGACCAGATCCACTCCATTGGATATTCATTCCTAAACAAGATCCTGTTTTTTCTACAAACTCTCTTACAGAAATTTGTTGTTCAGTTGCAATCACAAAATCATCTGGTTGATCCTGTTGCAACATCATCCACATAGCTCTTACGTAGTCTCTAGCATGTCCCCAATCTCTTTTTGCATCAAGATTACCAAGATTTAAAACTTTTAACATTCCAAGACTTACTCTAGAAAGATCTCTTGTGATTTTTCTAGTGACAAATGTTTCTCCACGACGAGGAGATTCGTGATTGAAAAGGATTCCTGAACATGCAAAAATACCATACGATTCACGATAATTTTTAGTTATCCAATGTGCATAAAGTTTTGCAACTCCATAAGGAGAGCGTGGATAAAAAGGTGTTGTTTCCTTTTGAGGATTTTCTTGCACTAGTCCAAACATCTCAGAAGTAGATGCCTGATAAAATTTTGTTTTTTTCTCAAGTCCAAGAATACGAATTGCTTCAAGAATACGAAGAGTTCCAATAGCATCACTATTCGCAGTGTATTCCGGTGTTTCAAAAGATACTTTTACATGGCTCTGAGCGCCAAGATTATAAATTTCATCAGGCTGAATCATTTGTATCAGTCGAATTAAATTAGTAGAGTCAGTTAAATCTCCATAGTGCATATGAAAATTTTTATTGTTATTAAAGATATGATTTACTCTATCAGTGTTAAATGATGAACTCCTTCTTTTAATACCATGAACTTCATATCCAATTGATAAAAGAAGTTCAACAAGATATGATCCATCTTGCCCTGTAACTCCAGTAATTAATGCTCTCTTCATAGAATCAATCTCATGTCTTCGTTATTTCCTAAAAGATTGTAATTGGTATTATCAGGAATTAAACCGTTACCATCAATTCTAGCATAATATCCATGAACATAGTTTGTACCATCATCTGCCGTTCCCATATTACAATAGATATTATTCTCATCAAAAAATAAATCATCAATAGTATTAATACTTCTTACAGATTGACCTTTACCATATCCAATACCAGTATTAAGATTACTTTTTTCAAAATGGGCAAAACCATTATCGTCATACTTATTAGGGTCTAAATCAAAAACCTTATAATGCATATAAGTTGGAATGATATTGGATTTTATATTATGAGATACTGGTTCTATTCTTCCTGCGACTGGATTCTCACTTGGAATTTGATGACTCCAGTGCTCATATCCAGTATATTTAAACATTCTTGGTTCATAGCAAGTTTTGGTATTATCTCTAAACCAATAGTGCTTGAATACTTCAACTGGATTATAATTTTCTTCTTCTATACTACTTAAATATTTTTCCTTCTCTGATGGATGAGGTAGAACATTTAACTGATTCCAGGAAATAACATCAGATTCAGGACTTACATACTCAACTACTTTACGAGGATCATGATAAACCCATTCATCCGCCATAAAACATCCCACCCAATCACCAATATTAATATGCGGTTTTAAGTTATTAAATGCCGCTTCACGAAGATATTGTTCATGAAATGGTTTATTCTTTGGATCTCTAGTATATAAAATGTTATATTCCTTACAAAGATTTTCAGTAAAATCTCCATCCGATCCATCGACAACTGAAATTTTATCAAAAACATTAATATGTCTTTTAATCCAATGTGCAATAATTAAATCGTCATTACGAGTCATTACAATACAATGTGTCTTTTGCATCTACACCAAAAATTTATTTTTACATTAATTCAATTATACTAAAAAAGGTGGGTTTATGCAACCCACCTTTGGTAATTCAGGCTCGCCACTTGCTCTTTAACTAGAAGCAAGAAACTAGGCGGGAGTTACCCCATCCGCACCACTTATTTTTTAATGGGAAAACAAGAAACCAGAAGGGGTCAGATTGACTCCACCACTTGATTTTAAGAAACCAAGAAAATTTGGGTTAATTTTGATATCTCGGTAATACCAAAAAATACTATTAGAAATAGCACATCCCAAAGTTTAAGTTTGATCGCAAAAGGAATACCAAGGAGACCCCCGATAAACTTAATGATCAAACCATATTTAAAACTTCCCCATAGCATGATTTGATAACCAAGCATAAGAAGAATGTTTCCAAGATATCGTAAGATACTTGTTTTAGACATAAGAGGTTTGCTCCCGACCAGTGCTGTTTACGTCCATCCGTGACGAATTTATTGTTTACGCCATTTTGGATAAGTAGGCATTTGTTGTTCATGAACTCTTTTTGACCAAGGATTAACTAATAAAGACGTTCTTTCACCTTTAAAATTTTCTACAAAATGATATGTTGCTGAAGGAAAAATAACTAATCTATTTTCTTTTGGAGTGATTGTATCTTCATGCAAATGAAGTTTACCCCCAGTTAAATTTTGAACATTTATATAATAAACAATTGAACATATAGGAAATCTGAATTTTCCAACATTATTCTTTAATTGTTCATCTTTATCATAATGCCATCCTTTTGGACGAGTATTATTTTGTGTCCAAAATTCATACCCAACACATGAGGTTAAATCATAGTAATTAGAAACACAATCTATTAGATAGATGCATAGTTCTGAAAAATTATGTTCTTCGTTTAAATAGTACCAAACATAATCTGGAGAATTGCCGCCATTTAATTTTTCAAGAGAATTATTTTTAATAGATAAAAAATTATCTTTAGATATAAAATTATCTATGATAATTGTTTTATTATTTTTATTAGTTCTTTCAAATAAATTTTTTTTTGATAACTCGTTTTCAATCATCCTTTACATAACATGGAACACGATCTGGATCTAACCATTTCGCATACTCAATATCTTCCATTGCAGTAGAACATTGTAGCACATTATCAAAAAGATAAATGTCATTCCAACGTTTGGTATACTCATTTTGTTTTTGCATACGGTAATCAGGTTTACCGTTGATCTCAATGATACCAGTTTCTACAAAGCGATATCCTTCTCGTTCAAGAATAACCTTGTTCATACAACCTCTACGGATTCAAGATCACCAGCAATATATTCCATTAGCATTTCATAGTCATCAAGAGGATCACCAGAAAATACCACCCCTTCATTTTCATAGAAGCGGCGAACCTTTTTATAAAGTTTCGGATTCTTTACATCAAGGTAGAAATCACCGTTAGCAGCAAGACGGAGAGTGCTAACATCTTTCTTAAACTTTTGAATCAGAGACATTGTTTTGAATTGTTACCTTAGTATTATAAGGGTTGTTGAGTGTTTAGTCAAGTAGTCCAGATGATAAACTGGACAGTCGGGGTGAAAGGATTCGAACCTTCGACCTCCCGCTCCCAAAGCGGATGCGCTAGCCAAACTGCGCTACACCCCGTCACCACCATTATTTATTTTGGTGTGTAATCATTATACCTATGATGGGGGCAATGGTCAAGCCTGCCCCGCAAAGACCTAACCAAACTGGACTACCTGCTAATGCTTCTATGAGATGGAACATTAGTATCCCCTCCAAGTCTTGAACTCGTAGTAAAAGTATTGGTCTACAATGAAATTATCTAACGGGGCATTTTCTTCTCGATGTGCCCACTCAAGGCAAAAATCTTTAATTTTATGATCGTTTAATGAACTGTGACCCCACATTCTAACAAAGGAAGAAGCAGCAAATTGATACCTCTCCTT
>Ga0194115_10003917_pt1 | contig 16403 bp, 12 predicted proteins | sample TA2MahsurfametaG_3_FD_148656 | JGI IMG/M metagenome (GOLD analysis project Ga0194115, IMG submission 148656) | Freshwater microbial communities from Lake Tanganyika, Tanzania - TA2015002 Mahale S4 surface | ecosystem: Environmental > Aquatic > Freshwater > Lake | place: Tanzania: Lake...
CACCCATGCCGGTCATCGTCCAAACACCGAATCGGACACAGAACTTGATGGTGGCGATTTGTTGGTTGTTTACAACCTCCTGAGAGTAGATTCCTAGATTCTTGGCCTCTTGAGAGGAGATTGTTTGCGGGTCAAAGGTGACATCGATGGTGGCTGCTCGTCCGGTGAAGGCTCCGCTGTCTTGGGAACCTCCAGCCACGAGAGCAGCGTTGGATGTCAGAGTGTGCGCACTGAAGATAGTACTGTCGTCGAGTTGATCACCATTATCGGACTGACAGTCGGGCGATGTCCACAAGGTGTACTGTGCCTGTCCATCTACGATGAAGTTGGTGACGGGAAAGGTCAAGCTGAAGGTGTTGGCATTATATTCGAAGGTCGGCTCGGTAAGGTTCCACTTTTGAGCCAACGAAGCCAAGTTTCGTTGCTGTTGTTGTTGTTGTTGGGCCGAGGCGACGGCTGTGATCGAGACGAAGATGGCAGCAGTATACTTCATGTTTTTGATGTGATCCTTGGACTGATCAATTAGGTTGCTTGATGAAATTGTGAGAGAACTGAGAAGGATTGAGCGGTGGCTGTTGCGAGACAAAATGCCAACCCCGGTGTATCGAAGTGAAAAGCCGTCGTAATTGAATTTTCCCGAAGGTTCGCCTGTGACTCGCCGTATGATCGTCCATCCTCAGCGGGTTCGCCGTTGAATTTGGTTCGTCGCCCGAGAGTGAAGTTAGCCCCCCCGTGGGTTCGCCGCAGTGTTCGACCAGTCAGTCAATTTTTCCTTTTTATTGGAAAGCACGGTACCATGGACAAAACTAAAAGCCCTGGTCTTTTCTTCTTGGAAGAGTATGTCTAACAGATCGGAATGTCTGGCCAGAGGAGTATCTAATGAAAGGGACTTTCTGTTGACGGGAATGGCTACACCGGTACGTGATTCACCTTACGACCCGCCTTAAAAGCGTACTTCGATTGATGCCTCCTGTAGGAAACGTCTCCAAGTGCCATCGGGATGGATCAACCAATTGTCGCCAGTTCATAATGTAGTTCCATGGCGACCGAAATTCTTTATTTGGTATAACTGGTCACCACAAATTCCGACGTATCGAGTTCATCAATTACGATTCCATTGCTTGATGACCGGATCGATACGACACACTAGACGAAGAGTTCACGGAGTCTTTTGCAGATTTTTCGTTGTTTCCTCGAGAAACATTCCGTTGTAATGAGGTCAGAACGATCACAATTCGATTGGTTCTCAGAGGATCGGTGAAGACATTGAGAAGGGGGAAAGTGATTAATCCGAATACTGCCCCTAGAACTAGGCTTTTCGAGGGCGTATCACGGGGCCCCTTTGGTTTGGTCGTCGCCTTGACGGAAGCAAGAAAAACAATCGATCGATTTGTCAATTCTTGTCGTCTTGATCAATTAACTTGTCAATGTGCGATTCATTTAGGTTGCAAGGATTGGGTGACAAACCACATGTCTAGGCTCTCATTTGGGGGGGACGACAACCACCAGAGGAGCGGGGATGCACGAATAGAAAATTCTTGCCAATGACTTCTTGGTTCCCTCAGCCGTGTCCGTGGAATTACTTGTCAGTGGCAGGAGGTATTTGGAGTTGTCGAAGTAGAAATTGTGTGGCCCCATAGACCGAGAACATTCCTTGGAATCACAGCGCAATTTCGGTAGAAAATGTAATGTCTTTCCGATATTGAATCATGGTCGACTGGGGTAACCATCCGAAATCGACAGATGTCCTTCGGAACTCTCGTTTTGTCATATCATGGATACGAGTTGTCAAAAATATTTCACAGTCAAGAGGATTGTGTCACAAGCCGTAGGGTTGTTCGCAGAGAAGAACCGATCGACTGTGACACCGAAGCGAATAATTCAAATTTATGACTTGAATGCGTCGACCAGCCTGGTTTCTTTATGTGTGAAGAGTCGGGCTGCACTTACCGTTATACTGCGGGTCTTTCTACTCCCAAAAGGGTACTGTACTCATACATGCAGAATTATGGGAACCCGCCTAAACAACTCCAAGGGTGTCCGGCGCTCTAAAACGTGTGAAGCCCATCAAAGTACTGTACAGCACTGTACCGTATCAGAATCCGAAGGCCAGAGTGGGTATGCCTTCACGAAATAGCTGTTTCGTTTCATTAGAAGAATGTTTCAGACACTCAGCACCTCAGGAGCGTTCACAGATCTTTATGAAGAAGTGAACAAATGGTGGTCTCGAGGTCGACCTTTTCGCAAAGCAAACTTGGTGATGAGGATGCAAACCAAGTTGCGTTGGCATTGATGGATCCCGGCCCACGAAGGTCCAATCACTGAATCTATTTACGGAAACGACATTAGGATCGGATGGTACCATGGCGATTTCCAATGCCTTGAAAAGAAGGAATAATAAGACTGAAAACGAACACTTTTACGTCACTCGAAGAGCTTGATCATGACGAATAACGACATTTGGACCAGAAGGCGCCATGGCGATCGCCATGTGTATCGAACCCCGTACAAAAATCAAGGTACTACGGCTAGACGACAACAGCATTAGACCAGAAGGTGCCACGGCGATTACCGCGGCTTTGAAAACCAATACGTCGCTGAAAGAACTTGATCTAGAAGACAACGATATTTGGACCCCCAGGTGCCATAGCAAGAACATTGGCGACGAAGGTACCATGGCAATCGTCAAGGTCTTGGAAACAAACAAGACACGAATTCAATTAAGTCTTTCCTTCAAGGTCGTCGGACCTGAAGGTGGTATGGCAATTGTGAAGGCATTGAAAACGAACAAGACGCTTCAGGACCTTAGCCTTATCGGCAACAGTGGTATCTCAGACGACATGATGAATGAAATTCAGACCCTGATTGAAGAAAATTAGAGACAAGGGTCCTAAATTGAGCTGTTTCATTTAGCAGATCTTGTTGTTGTTGGATGCATGCAAATGATGGATCTCCACAGTCAAGAACAAAGCGGAAGTTTGTCAAGCTACGTAGGCCATACGGTTAAGGGACTCCATGTCTAAGCTGGTGGCTATCAATCTACTCCAGTAATTCCTAGCATAAAGTGATCCTAACGATCAGAAATGGCGTCCTAACGACGGTTATTCTGTTTCTTTGTGTAGCGAAAAGGATACTGACCTGTGATGATGATCCTTGTTCGCGAAAGTTTGAGGGGGTGTTGATGTCATGTTCGTTTCACACCCGGATACACGGGAACGTTTCGGTTCTCGCGGGACTAAAATCCAGGAGGGACGCGTATTTTACCATCAACGAACCAGAAAGACGTCAAACATTCGTCGCCATGAAGTGTCAAGACAACCCACATGCCCGAACCAGGAAGGTAAAGGACGATATCATTCCCACATCCAAATGAATTCTTTAGAGGGGTACAGAATACCCGACTATTTTACACTACTTACGAATGGTGGCCTTGAATTCGACCTTTCACACAAAGGACTCGGTGATAGGGGAGCACGACAAGTTGCAAGGGCGTTGATGGATCCCCTGACGAAGGTCCATACGCTGAATCTTGTGGGAAACCAGATTGGACCTGAGGGTGCCACGGCTATTTCCAAGGCCTTGGAATCAAATACGACGCTCCATAGTCTACGTCTTTCTGACAATAATTTTGGACCGGAAGGTGGAGTCGCTATTGCGGAAGCCTTGCAAACGAACAAGACACTATATGATTTACACCTAGCCAGCAACAATATCGGAACAGAAGGCACGACGGTAATTGCAAAGGCCTTGGAAACGAATGAGGCAATCGAACCACTAGATCTTTCCAGCAATAAGATTGGACCTACTGGTGGCTCGGCTATTGCCCAGGCCATGGAAATAAATAACTCAGTCAAGGAGCTACGTCTTCAAAGCAACGAAGTTGGGCCTGAAGGTGCGACTGCACTTTCCAAGACCTTAGAAAGCGACAAGACACTTCATTCACTAGATCTGTGGCACAACAATATTGGGCCGGGTGAGGGTGGAAAGGCAGTTTTCAATGCCTTAGCGACAAGAAACAAGACCCTTTTGTTTCTAAATTTTGGTCGCAACGCAATTGGAAAGGAAACTGGCATAGCCATTGCTACGGCCTTGGAAACAAATAAAACTCTTATATATCTATTTGTTCGCGACTGCGATATTAGACGTAAGGGTGCTACCGCAATCGCCAAGGCCTTGAAAAGCAATACGGTACTCCAATACATAGATCTTGACGACAACGGCATCTCAGACGGTTTGATGGATCAAATTCGACGTCTCATAAAAGAAAATCACACCGACGCGTATTATTAGGCAAGCTGCTTCTGAAGATACGTCTTTTGGGATAAATCAAAAATGTTTCATGTTGTGGGCGACAAAGTCCGTAGACCTCGTCTTCCCGATCCGTGAAGTAGGGGGCGGGATATCTAGCGTATTCGTTCGTATCCTAGAGCGCTTCCTCGTTTTCTTGAACGACTGTATACCGAAGTAAATTGGAGTCTGTGGTATCAAGGGATCGAGAGCATTGGGATCACTCCAGGAAAATAGTGTTGAAGGTACCGACGTACGTGGCCTATGTATCATCGCGGCCCATGACAGTGACTGTGACTGTGATTTGACATGTACGTATGTATGATAGCACTGTAAACAAACATTCTCCGTATCATATGTACATATGCTTTAGGGTACATGTATACCGTACCTGCGACAGACAGTGACAGTGGGACTAATGGTGCGCCAAATGTCAAGCTAGATTGATAGGACAATTTCCCATTTTCTTCGCGAGACTCCCCTCTGGAATAATGATCTGCACGGATGGAGGAGCACCGAGAACATTTAGATTCCCAGGAAGTATTTCGCCGAAGTCAGCCAACGGAAAAAATGCCTTCAGTCTCATCGCCAGATCGTCTCGGCGACCGCGCACACAATGGGATGGCATTGTGCACCAAATTATTTATGTGGGAACAGCAAGGGATGAGCCATGCAAGCGTTACAACGTCCGTTGAGTGGCATCGGTCACCGGTTGTAGTCTTGATTGGGGGGTTTCCTCCCTTGAGAATGCTTCATTTGTTGCTACTTTTCCAAAACTACACGTACTAACATCACCCCTAAAGAAGAGAACGACAACACCAACAACAACAATATGTTGGTGGAGAACGATGATAGCATTGCTGGACAGCTTGCCAAGGCTCGGGCGGCCTTTTTGGCTGCCAAGACCGCACTCCAAGTATCTGAAGAAAAGAATCAGCAACTTGAGATGCAAATGAGCGATCTAATAACAGCGCGCGAGGAGGAAACCCAAGAACTGAAGGCACTTCGCGAAGGCAACGCCTATCTGAAGGAACGAGGCCTCAAACTGCGAGAAAGTAATGCACTCTTGAAGGGACGAGTCACCCAATTGGGAGACAGTAACAATCTCTTGAAGGAACAAGAAGCCGAGCTCCAAAAAAGTAACGCTCTATTGAAGGAACAAGAAACCAAACTGCGAGAACGTAACGTTGTCTTGAAAGAACAAGAAACCAAATTGCTAGAGATGATATCCGTAATGAAGAAAGTCTTTAGCAAGGCACATCACAAATCGAAGGAAGAGCGCGAAACCGCTTCGGCTATGTCTGAAGAACGAGACGTTCTACTGGAAGAAAATGCAAGACTCCGTAGCATGCAAGGCCGAAGCGATGTCCGGAAGAACGCAGGTGTTTTGGCTACATCATTGGAAGCCGCTCGAGCCCAAGTGTCGGAATTCCGTCGAGCTCAGATGAAGTCAGAGAAAACCATCCAAAAGCTCAAGGCCGAGGTGCGGGAACTTCGTCAAGCAGCTCCAGAGCTACAACATGTCCCCGTCTCTTTCAATGATCGGGAGAATAAGCTAGCTGTACTGGGAAGAAAAGCAGCGAAGCGCCTTGTGGTGACAAATAAGAAAGTGCCCGACACGAGGGACCTAGAAGTCGAAAGTGGGCCCAAGGATACAGAATCATCGGGTTCGGAACGAGATAGTTATTCAACTGATGACAGCGACATCGACACCAAGGTCTTAATCTACGAAGAAGTGGCCAATGTCCGCAACTTTACCCGAAATTTCTGCTCGGGGGCATACTAGGTGATTCAACCAGTACTGCAAGTAAGAGAATCCACAACGTTGAAGCGAAATCGGGTGTTCACACGTTTTCAGATAATTATTCACAGCTGAACCATCTTTTGTAACGAATAGAAAATTCCTTGTGGGGGTCTTGAGCCCGTCCGGCGCGATCTCCGACATATTTTCTACGCCTATATCATAATAAATATACACATATGTTAATGTATATTTCGTTGTGGGCGAGGTTGGCGAGAATTGCTGCAACCACATTTCGTCTTGCTGCCTGGGGTGGTTGTCAACAGGTAGTTAATGAATCTGAAGTGTAAGGCCTTGCGAGGATCCGAGCGGCATCGATAGAGTCTCTGGTGGTGTGATGATAGACGATCACCCGATCGACTTTCCTTTCTCAGAGGAGTAAGCTAGGGGTTACAGAATGAACGTCCATCAGCCTCTGTTCGACGAGAGCATCCCGTTCAAAAAGGTCGCAATCAGCAATGAAAGATACGGTGATGAGAATGGCTATGGAGACGGTACATCCACGGGCTCGGGAGACTATACTCAGATGGTGAATGAAGTGGAAAAAGTGACTGAAACGCTAGTACAGACGCAGGCTTGGTTGAAGGAAACAGAAGAGGAGAATTCGATTCTTCGTGCCGCTGTAGACGAACTTAAACGAAACGACGTAACTCTACGCAGTGAGATCGAGAGGTTAAATCAGGAGATTATCGATCGTGACGAGAGCCGAACGCGTCCTGAACTGGAGCGAAGACTCCGTAAGGCTGTAGAGTTTCTGAAGAAAGATTTGGAGAAGCTCTCCGGGCGATTTGAACAGGCGGAAGCACAGAACGAACAACATCTACGTACGATTGCAGAGCTCAAAGTCGCCAAGGTGAAAACCGAAGCAATAGCCAATGAGCGAGAAACGAGATTAATATCATCTGACCAAGAGCTATCCATTTGTAAGGACCAACTGAATCTGGCAACCTCAGGAAACGCAATACTCCTAGAGGAAGTTGCCAGCCTCCGTGACGAACTTTCACGAACGAAGAAAATTGTTGATCAAAAAGACGTCTCAATACGGAAGGAAGTAGAAGAAGAAGTAAAGGAAAAGATTAAATTTGAAGTCCGAGAAAAAGTGACAAAGCAGGTCACGGAGATAGTATCCCGTGAAGTTACAGCCAAGATAAAATCGCAAATGGAGAAAGAAATACGTACTCTCAGAGATCAACTCAAAAAGATCATTAGGGAAAATTCAGACCTACAGGCCAAAATCGAAGGTGCTGAGCAGCTGGCGCTGGAATCAGTGTCGATGCAACGCGAGATAGAAGCACTGACCATGGAGCTTTCACACGGTGAAACAGTCCTGTCTGAAGCTAGGAAAGAATACGAAATCAAACTTACGAAACTCGAGACAGATTACAGGATACAAATGCAGGGTATTCGAGAGGAAGCATCAAAGCAGCGATGGTCCCAGGCGTCTGAGTTAAGAAAGCAGATCATGGTCGAGCGTGATCGCGAAGCGGACAAGTTTGCTGAACGAATGGACTCTTTGTCGAAACAGATGGACCGGATGTTGCAACAAGCCGACAAAGAGAAAGAGGCATACGCTAATTCTGTAAAGCGACAAGTTCAACAGGCATTCGAGAAAGAAATAAAGCTTCTCAAGGAGAAGTTGGAGAGGCAGAATCGTGAGGCTGAACAATTTCGAAGATATGTCGAAGACGAGAAGAAACGCGAGAGTAGACAAGCCACGCCTCATATTGAAACCCTCACAAAGGAAAACGAGCTATTGAAGGCCAAAGTCGCTGATTTGGAGGAAGAGATAGACCAAGCGTGGCAGGAAAGCGAAAGCCTCGAACGTGAACTGGAAAAGGCGGACGTCGAGAAAGTTACCTTGAACCGCAAAATCCATAATCTGTCCACACTAAACAATCGGTACAAAAGTGACGCAGCTGAGTCAAGCAACGAGTTGAAAGAAACGAAGCAAATCCTCGAAGACTCTCGAGCAAAAAGTGAAGATCAAATACGAAAACTGAAGGCTCGAAATGAGAGAAAATCCGAATCGATAGCTTCCCAAGAAAAGATAAAAGCCCTAGAAGATACCAAGAAATCCTTGGTGCTTCGGGTCTATCTATACGAAGAAGAAAATTCGCGATTGAAGTCGCAGAATGAGGAGCTTCAGAAATCTGTGGATACCCAGATATGTAAAGTGAATGAGATATCTGAACTAAAGACACAGGTAGACGAACTATCGAAGACAAAGGCGGAATCCTCCGATCAACTGAAAGTATTGCAGACGAAGATGGCCCTCCTTGCGCAAGATTTAGATACTTCGAAACTAGAACTGAAGAGAAAGGAAGAAATACTCGGGAAGACCTTTGAGGAAAAACAACTCGTCCTTCAACAGCTGGAGGAGTCGCGCAGGGAATATTGCAGCGCTCTTGAAAAAAGTGAAGGCGAACGATTGAAGCTACAGAAATCACTAGATACCATCCGAAATTCATTACTTGGTACGGACAACACCGAACAGTCACAAGGACTTAATCTCTCCAGCATGGTAGACATTAAAATCTCCACGACATCTCAGGAACCAATGACCCCTAGTGTCCAGCAAGATATCCGTCATCATGATGAAGACCCGACGACGGCTGGTTCCGGTGGACAAAAGGAACGTCCTCATTCCAGGAAGAAATATACAATTTCGGACGATGACGCTTGTTCCGAGAATGATACTTCCTCTAAAGCAACAACGACACAACGTGATTTCATGAATCGATTCGAAACATTTGTATCTACTACAATGGACAAAACTGTGGATTCCTCTAAAGAACGAGGAGTCGAAGATCCCCGAACACGAGTCGCCCACAACCAACATCACTCAAAAGAAGCAACCGAAGTGGCTCGTGGTATGGCGGAGAACAAGACGAAGTCGGTACGGTGGGATCTAGCCGATGGGGAGGATAGAAGAACGACTGGGTCGGGCGGTGATGATACGATAGGGAATTTTCCGTCAGTAGTCGGCGATGACGAAGGAGAGTCTCGAAATCCTTCCATCGGCGAAATGGAATACGACGAAGATCGAGATGATGTTACGACGTATCAACGACCATCACGACGACTTGAGCACATGAAGTCCAAACGGCGATTTACCATCGATGACGGAAACGATATTGACGCTCCCACCTCTTCCATCATGGAATCGGCCCGTCGACGGAACGACGGACACGGCTACTCCCTCTCAAGTCGTCTGATGCAGAGAGGATCGCTACCGCAAGCAGTGAGCAAAAGGTTTCCCAACAAAGCAATGACTCCAATAGGTAGGAGGAGAGGACGGCCACAGGAGAGGAATGAAATCGTGAATACTTTTGTCGTCGAAGGTGAGATCGCCGTACGAGATCGGGACACGAGCATGTTACAACAAGTGGAAGGGACTGAGAATACTGGTGTCTCATCTTCTGGTGAGGGGGGATCAACGAGTCAAACAATAGGGGGCCAAAGTGATCTAGACGACACTGAGAACATAAGGTCTCCTGGTACCGGAATAACAACACAACTGCAACAACAAGAACAACTGCAACAACAAGAACAACAACAACAGCAGAAGACACCATCCTTGTCACTCTTCAGTGTACAACGAAAGAAGGAATATCTTCGACAAACTCGAAAGACGATGGGTGCTCGTCGGATTCGTGGTACGAATGTGAGTCATGAGGATGAATCCACGCAGAGTAGTAGCAGGACTGAGGACATGATGGTGGTGGATGATGAGAATGATCATGATCATGATTCGCGGGGGGTAGGAGTATTACGACGCGAAGCTATCCATGATAGGGATAAGGGTAGTCTCATTACTATGATGGAAGACGAAGAGGATGATGATGACGACGACGACGAGGATGACGATGATGACAATGAAGGGTCATCCGACTACCCAATCTTGGTCGAATCACATTCCATAGCTATATTAAATAACAGCGAATAGAAAAAGAGGACGCCCTTTGGATGAATATTTCTTCTTTTCCGCCAGAGATTGGCGAAGCCCAAAAAAGAAAACCTCGTTAGGATTGGGCTTTATGTTCCGAATTTCATCCCTCCTTGTTTCATGTGGGGGTGGGGTTGTAAGTGATGCAATGGCACGCGTGTGTTTCCTCGAAAGATTTTGTTATAAAAAAGGTACCATTCTTGACCGTCTTGCGGGAATGAAAAAGGTGGGAAAGGTAGAGTCGGACGAGGATTGGTTTTTCGTCAGTAGCCTCTTCTTCAAGCTATGTATTAGTTATTGTTTTTGTTTTGGTTGTTGTTGAAGATTGATTCCTTCCTCTTCTACAAATTCTGCAAGGAATGTCCCCTCAGGAGGTGGTTGAAGACCCTTTCTTTGTCGTTCGGATAACATTCCACGTAAATAACATTGTCGATAGCCTTCAAATAATTCATCACAATCTGGAGTTTCATCTTCTAATACCTTTCCTCTAGAAAATCGACCATAATAACTCCCTACACATTCTGACCATAATTTCTTCTTTTTTCGACATTTCCATTCGACTAATTGAGGTCCATTTAAATCTTCTGGTGGTTGTGGTGGTGATCTTCGTTTCTTCTTCATCGTATCTGATGTTGATGTTGTCGTCGTAGTGATAGGATCCTCTATACTGCTCGGATTGCTCGTATTCTGTCCGACATTGGAAGCTGTTGCTGAAATTCCAGAACTCTGGCTGGAGCCCATGATGGTACCCTTCTTTGCTTGTTTCGCTCTTTCTCTCCTTTTTTTACTGTTGTTACTATTCGTCTTTTGGTTTCCTTCCCATGGATGGTTTGTGTTTCACAAATGTGACATACATACGTTGCGTCTGTGAGGGTCGCATCTTCTTCGATCTTTCGGTGGATACGGTATGCGAACGATGTGCATCGCACACACCGGCTCCCCAAGAAGATCCAGGGGAAATGAGTCTGTGAGAGTCAGTATCTACGTTACGGAAATAGTCATGCCCCCTATTCTATTGGGGGATAGGGCCAGCGAAATTGATGAGTCACACTGCGGTTGACGAAAAGACCATGTAGTCGGACTAGTCCTTCAGAGACGGTTCTCCACGTCATCTCGTATCCAGTTCTGAAGAACAAGTCAAGAAAAACGGCTATCGCCATGGCGATTGCTCCTCGAAGGATTTCCCCAGCGATCAAGAAAACAGTGAAGCCATTATTAAGTTGCTACTGCAGCCACAACCTACCACTAATATCACTAACACTGGTGACATGACTACCGACATAACCCTATATGATGATATTTCAGACGATTTGATTTTGTCAATATTATCCTTTGTGGATGTTAAAGAATTAGTCTCCTTCCAGACAACCTGTTCACGATTCTATCATCTAGAGAATACGAATGAACTATGGAAAGTTCTTTGTCAACGTCGATGGGAACATTGGCCACTTTATAAATGTAATGAACGATTAAATACGGATGAAACAATGATGGATAGAATGAATGATGAGGAAGAAGAAAATGAGGAATCCTATCACGATGAAAGACAACAACAACAACGACAACCACAACGACAAAGACGACAATCCTTATCAAGACTACGAACATGGAAACAGAAATATCAATGGGTGGAAACAGATATTCAACGGACAGAATTATATGAGGAAGAAGAATTACAGTCCTTAGATTGGAATTTTGATTTCCTTCCATGGGCTGGATGGTCACCAGATGGATTATCACAAGCTATCTTCCATCGTGGGAATTTATTTGTTATGAAACATTTATGGATGTATCCATTTTTATCGTATTCTATGGAGACACTTCCATTAACACTACAACCATCACCTCCATCCAAAACAACATCAATATCAACTACTACTGCACGAACAAGAACGTCGGGTGTAGTAGGTGGCAATCAGGAAAGTGGGAGGATGGGAGGAGGAGAGGACTATCGTCATCGTCGTCGTGATCGTCCTCATCATCATCATCATCATGATGGTTTGACATTGGCAGGATTAGAATTCTTGGCGGGGAAGGATGTCGTACAGACTTTACCGTTAGATACAGCAATGGACATTACGGGGATGAATCTAGGTCTTCCAAGACGGATCTCTAATATCCAATATATGTCTATTGCAACATTCCCCATCCATTCGATTGCCCGGACGTCAGTCGGTGGTTGGATGATATGGAATGAAAATGTCGTTTTCTTTACCGATGGGACTCCCCGAAGTCGAGACCTTCCAGATGAATTACAGTCCCATATGGACTTGTATCGAATTGATCATCAATAAAGCAGTCAAGAGTAGGACATAACTCCTAATAGTTATCTTCTTATTTAGGAAGATAAGCCAAATCCCTCACTTCGATCTAATTCGATCGAAGTATTGAAGGAAGAAGCATCTTCCGTTAGTAGAGATCTGCTGGATTCTGCTGTAAACTCCATGGCGTGGGCTGAACTTTGCTTGGGTGGGGAAGATCGTTCTCGGTATTGCCGCATATCACTCCAAAAGGGATCTTGGAGGATAGCTTCCATACTCACTGGACGATCTTTAGGATTTGGAAATAAGCAAGATGTTATCAACTCGGCACAGCTCTCTGTAACGCCACTAACCAACAACCCAGTAAATACTCTCTTCAAACAAGATTGATCCCATTCCACAATCTCAAGGAGTGACAGAGCATCCTCATGTGCGGGGAGGGAAGGGTTGAACGGAACCAAGGGCTCTCCGACCAATGTTTCATATGCCAACTTTCCAAATGCCCAAATATCGATTGATGGATTCGCCTGTATAGATTGGAACGTCACTGGTGGGCTATCCGAATCAAACACAATATGGTCTCCCTCGCCTTCATCAAGATGTAGGGCTTCCGGAGGGACCGACGTTCGTAAGCGTAGAGGATCCACGACCATACCCATGGGGACGATTCCCATCGTATCGAGCAATTTCCATGAATGTTCAAACTTCCCACATGTTGCCATACATACATTCCCATGGACGACACCCGTAGAATGTAGTTGACAAAGGGCCTTCGCAATCAGTCGAAGGACAGCACAAATCTTGGCAGCATACTTCTTTCGAAGACCGGTATCATTTCGATATCCTGGATTCTTCATCATACCATCAACGACTTGATCCAGTGTAGCCTGTGGGCATTCGATCAATATACAATTCTGATGGGGACTGGCTGAAGTACGGATGATCTCGATCACCTCCACGAACGTCGGATCAAGAGAAAGAAAAGCAAGAGATGACGCCTGCAGATTGAAAGTCAAGAATCATGAGTCGTTGTATTGACCCTTGTAGGAGAGCAAGGGCGATATCGCGGGTACTTACCACGATTTGGGAGAAGGCTTCATCGTTTGCGTAACATTTCAGAATGACTCGTCGGCCGTCACTGTCATCATTTTCGCTATCCATATAATCTAATGCCTCAAAGACGGTTACACCATCGGATTCATCACATTCTAGGGGACCGTCACCAATGATCTCAAACCGACCCATGAAGCGTTGAGCATACTGGAGGACCTGTTTACACTTTGGCGTCGCCCGGGATAAGACACTTTGTTGCTGATTCTTTGAGCCTCCCTTCATGGAACACAACAACTGGACTTGCTGCGTCGTACAAATCATTACAATTTGCTGCACGACATCGACGTAGTGATCGTCGCATTCACAAGCCAGAAACCACCAACTCGAGCCTCCATCATCGCGCGTCATCAGGAGGTGCTTGTCGTCGATATCAAATGGTAAGTCCACCAAGGCAATCGCAAGGATGACTTCAGGAGGCATTAGCTGGAGACACGCCACCTGAAATAGAACAAAGAACGGACATTCAGTCTTCAATGGAGACAAGAAATGAGTATTACCTCCTCTGACTACTACGTACCTCGATAGGGAGCATCCCTTCAAAATTGCGCATACTCGCTGTTTTGGGTGCTATCTTTAATATCGATACCGCAGCAGCCGGATCTTGGTATTCTCCCACGAGTAAGTGGAGTGCATTGTTCTTCTCAGAATCCTCATACATGGCAGCAACGTGTCCACCAGGGCCACAGACCAAGGCTTCAATCATATCCCATCCTCGTCGACACCGAATAGCTGCAAGCAATGGAGTTTCTCCGAAATCGTTACGTACCATACTGCAATGGATATCATCATCGATCATAGAGTCTGTTTCGGTACCATCTGTAGAAGTGTCTGCGGACATGTCCGCCTTGACGATATCTTCCAGTTTCACCTTGTTATAAAATCGAGCTCCGTAGGGATCATGAAGCTGACGATCCGCTTCATCCAGGAGCATGTACACAACTTCTACTCCGAAGTTCCCGACGAGGCATTCGGCAGCCACATGAATGGGAAGGTTTCCATCATTGTCTCCGATAGCGACTGCTTTTGGAAATAACTTAAGGACAGCCTTGATGACAGCAAGTGGACTGGGGTTTGTTTCGTCATATGCAGCCTTCTCGCTTTCACTCTCTTCGTGGTCACCATACGATGCGATTGTGAAATGTAAGGGTAGCATCCCATCTTCGTTCCGAATGGATGCTCCACCCTCAAAACGTTCACCCAACAATTGTATCATTTTGTAATGTCCAGCTGCAGCAGCAAGATGTAGGGGTACGTTGCCGTCCTGATCAAACTTGTAGATTGCTGATGGAAACATTCCTATCAAGTCTTCACAAAGGTCGATAGGCGCCGTCCTTCCAAAGAAAGCAATCTTATGTATCAAGTATTGATTGGTCGTTAGTTCACACATTTCTGCCAACCAAGGATTTGCATTCAAGAGATACCGAACGTTGTCCCAGCGTCTATCCTCAACAGCGCGGACAGCTTGACGTAAACGTTTCTGCAAAAGATCTGGAGACATCATCATACTGGTAAGCACGCTGGGATCCATTCCAGAATAGCTGGCATCACTCGTAGTCCCATCTGTATCAATAATATCCTGATCCATCGAACCAAGCAATGGGGAGTTCCTCATGACATGGTCATGAGCACGTCGATAGTCACCCGGCGGAGTAAGTCCTTCGCGAGGCACAGTCGCCGTACTCGCTCGCATGGGAGAGGACGAGGGTGGAGATAATGACGAGGAAATTAGATCTGAATCCAAACTTCCGACGGATTTTCGTCCTGGCGGACTTGTGTGGGCAGGAGGATCCCTCTTGATCCCACCATACTGAGGACTGGCCGAGACGTGCCGTGTCGATTTCGCAGGTGTTGACGCACGACTCTTCACAACTTCGAGGATCCGACTTGGAAGTGCGTTAAACGAAGAGTGAGTAGACATAGCATCATCCATAGACGTTGACAGACGCTTGTGTTCCTGTGATTTTCGGTATAAGGCCATAGCTTCAAGGTCGTTTGATCCATCATATGGGAGCAGATGATTCTCACTTTGCTCGGGACGATTTTCGGACGTCGGTGTATGTTCCATGGCGGGAAGAACTCCATTGTCTTCATCATCCTTTCCTGTTGACTGTTGTGGCTCCTCTGTTGTTTCAAGGGGTTGAAATGATCCTTTCAAACGGCTGGGTAGGTATGGGGAAACAGAATCCAATCGCTGACCTGGTTTCGCCATGGCCTGAGCCGTCTTTTCGGACAGTGTACTGACTGTACTTGCAAGACTGACCCGTCCTCGATTCAGCATTCCCGATATACCCGAACGAACTGATTGACCATCCACGTCCGAAGCCGCTACATTTAGAGATTTATCTCGACCGGGAGTAGAGACAAAGGATGAACGGTTGGGAGTGCTTTGAGAGGGCGGAAAAGCAATTCCACGTGATTGAGCAGGTCGCGAAATATGTTCGAGTGGATATTGCTCAGAAACAACATGTGGGCTTTCTCCTTCTTGTCCTCCCTCTTCCTCCATCGCCTCTGCCTGTTGACTCATTTCCCGCATTTGTGCAAAGAAATCGGATACTCGTCGTGAGGCTGTCTCTGCATCATCGTCGTCAGTCGTAATCATCTCCCGGACTTGAGCGAAAAAGTCAGTATCCTCCAATAGTACATCATCATCGTCATTAGAGTCCTTGTCAGTCGTCTCTTCATTCGGACGATTCAGTTGCCTTATTGATGCGAAAAAGTCCGATGCTCGTTCCTTCCTCGTACTAGTACTACCACTACTCTGACGGTTGTGAGGGTCAGTCTTCCATTTGTTCGATTCTTCACCTAACGACGTATTCGGTGCATTTACGACTTCACTCGACGAGTCACCGCCTTGTCGGATCTGTGAGAAAAAGTCCGTAACTCGCGTCGAACTCACGGAAACCTTTAAATTGCTCTACGCAAAAAAGTACGAATAATTCGTTAGGTATGGAGGATCCATGTTGAATGTTTCATTCCAGATAACGTGGGCATACAC
>Ga0194115_10003919_pt1 | contig 16401 bp, 12 predicted proteins | sample TA2MahsurfametaG_3_FD_148656 | JGI IMG/M metagenome (GOLD analysis project Ga0194115, IMG submission 148656) | Freshwater microbial communities from Lake Tanganyika, Tanzania - TA2015002 Mahale S4 surface | ecosystem: Environmental > Aquatic > Freshwater > Lake | place: Tanzania: Lake...
ATGCGCGAGAGTCCATAGGTTTTGCGCAGCCACTCGATGGCGATGCCGCAATCGTTGAGCGCGCAAAAACCCGCAGCGCCCCCTCGCCCGGCGTGGTGAAGCCCCGCGATGGGCACGAAGGCGCGCCGGGCCCTGCCCGTCATGATGGCGGCGGCGGCCTCGAGCGTACCCCCGACGACGTCGGAGGCGGCCTCGAACACGCCCGGGAACACCGGGGTGTCGCCACCATCCAGATATCCGAAGCACGCCTGTGAGCGGCCGCGAAGAAAATCGAGGTATTGCGGGGTGTGGAAGAGCTCGAGCTCCTCGAGCGTCGCCATGCGGGTACCTTCGACGTGGCAACGCCTCGCGAGGCCCCGGGCCTCGAACTCGCGGTAAAAGGCGGCGTGACGGTCCGGACCCCAAGGATGGCCGTTGTCGAAACCGTAGCGGGCGAGCCGCTCACCGGCGATGACGAGCACTTCGGACATGACCTCCGCCTGCCCCGAACTTTGGATGCGCGGGAGCCTAGCACAGGCGATAATGCGAGCCCTTTTCTAAGCCTCCAGCGCCCCCATATCGTTGTATGGCCCAGTACATTTACACGATGAACCGGGTGGGCAAGATCGTGCCCCCCAAGCGTCAGATCCTCCGCGACATCAGCCTGTCGTTCTTTCCGGGCGCCAAGATCGGCGTGCTGGGCCTCAACGGCTCGGGTAAATCGACGCTGCTCAAGATCATGGCGGGACTCGATACCAACATCGAAGGCGAGGCGCGCCCGCAGCCGAACATCAAGGTGGGTTACCTGCCGCAGGAACCCGAGCTCGATCCGGATAAGAGCGTGCGCGAAGAAGTCGTGCAGGGCATTGGCGGTATGTTCGCGAAGGTCGAGCGCTTCAACGCCATCAGCGAAAAGTTCGCCGAACCGATGTCGGACGACGAAATGAACAAGCTCCTCGAGGAGCAGGCGAAGTTGCAGGACGAGATCGACGCCGCCGGCGGTTGGGAGCTCGATCGCACCCTCGAGATCGCCGCCGATGCGCTGCGTCTGCCGCCCTGGGAATCGAAGATCGAATTGCTCTCGGGCGGTGAAAAACGCCGCGTGGCGCTCTGTCGTTTGCTGCTGTCGCAGCCCGATATGCTGCTGCTCGATGAGCCGACGAACCACCTCGATGCCGAGTCGATCGCGTGGCTCGAAAAATATCTCGAGCAGTATCCCTCGACCGTCATCGCGGTCACCCACGATCGATACTTCCTCGACAACGTCGCCGAGTGGATTCTCGAACTCGATCGCGGTCATGGCATTCCATACCACGGCAACTACTCATCGTGGCTCGAACAAAAGGAAAAGCGCCTCGCCCAGGAAGAGCGCGAGCGTGAAGCCCTGCGCAAGACGCTCGAGCGCGAGCTCGAGTGGGTGCGACAAAACCCGAAAGCGCGCCAGGCCAAGAGCAAGGCGCGTATGCAGCGCTATGAAGAACTGGCCTCGCGCGAGTTCCAGGAGCGTAATGAGACCAACGAAATATACATTCCGCCCGGTGAGCGGCTCGGAGATCTCGTTATCGAGGCCAAGGGTCTGCGCAAGTCGTTCGGCGATCGATTACTGATCGACAACCTCAACTTCAACCTTCCGCCTGGTGGCATCGTCGGCATCATCGGCCCGAACGGCGCCGGTAAAACCACCCTCTTCCGTATGCTGACGGGTGTCGAGAAGCCCGATGCCGGTGAGATCCGCATCGGCCCCTCGGTGAAGCTGTCGTATGTCGATCAGTCGCGTCAGGCACTCAACGACAAGAACTCCGTGTGGCAGGAAATCTCGAACGGGCTCGATCTCATCAAGGTCGGCAACTATGAGACGCCGTCGCGCGGCTACGTCGGTCGCTTCAACTTCAAGGGCACGCAGCAGCAACAGCTGATCGGCGAGCTCTCGGGCGGTGAGCGCAACCGGGTACATCTGGCCAAAGTATTGAAGTCCGGTGGCAACGTGCTACTGCTCGACGAACCGACCAACGACCTCGACGTCGAAACCCTGCGCGCACTCGAAGAAGGCCTGCTCGCCTACCCCGGCTGCGCCGCTGTGATCTCACACGATCGTTGGTTCCTCGATCGCATTGCGACCCACATCCTCGCCTTCGAGGGCAACTCGGAGGTCGTTTGGTTCGAAGGGAATTATCAGGAGTACGTTGAGGACTACCGGAAGCGCCGCGGCGAAGACGCCAATCAGCCGCATCGCATTCGGTACAAGCCGCTGACGCGTTAACCTCAACTCAACTGAACGCTAAGGCTTGCTGGCGCGTAGCCATCAGGTGATCAAATAGCGCGCCCCTTGCGCAAAAGGGGCGACCGCGCTCACCGCATGCGGCTGGGGTACTTTGAAAATATTGATCGCGTTCCATCGCGGGGCGTAAGCCTCTGCAACGTGACCGTCTTCCCCCAAAAACGTCAGTAGTCAGCCCCAATCGACACGCTACATCGGCGTGAGGTTGATGACGTAGGTGTACAGGCGGTGTTTTTCGGGGTGATGATCATCTTACCCGGTCAAAAAGTACCTGGGTCGATATCGCGAGAGCTGCGCATCGGTATATTAAATGCGCGCATCGCCGGTTATCGCGCGAAAGACGCTTAAAGATCCCTTCGGAATGCAGCAGGGGAAAAAATCGGCGAGCACACCAGGCGTCAATGCGCCTGTTTCGGCAAGGTCACTTAACTGACACGCGTCGTACAGGTTTTGAGTCACCTCGAGGGCGCTCACATCGCATTCCGCCAGTTCGTAGTTGGTGTGTTGACCCTTGACGCTAAACTTGTATTCCGAGTCACGACACACGTTGGAAACGGCTTCCGCCCTCTCGGAGCGGAAATACTCCGGGAGGTACGCACGACCCAAATGCGACAGGACGGAATGGATCTGCGTAACGGCGCTCAGATCGCTACATGACGGCGAAAGAAAAGAGTGCCTCGCATTCGGCATGCTCGAGGTCTAGTCCGACCCTACAGGCAGAGGCGGGCACCGTTGCCGGTTCCCGCCTCTGTGAGTTGCGGGTAGTGCTTTATCGCACTGATCAAAGATGCTTACTAAAACTTAACCCGAGCGCCGAGGTAATAATACCGACCAATCACATCATACGTTGAAGGATCAGTGTTGTACTGAAACCCGCTTGAGTAAATCGGCGGGTCTTCATCGAACAAGTTATCGACACCACCAAATAATGAGACCGCATCACTAACCTGCCAATTCCCATTAAGGTAAAAATAGTGGATGGCGTCAACACCCGGAATAAAACGGTTCGCTTCCGTCGAGGATGGGTCGACTCCCTCGCCAATAAACTGCCACCGAAACGAGGCACTAAGGGGCCCATTATTCCAGCTAAGGCGCGCGTTCGCTTTCCACTTCGGGAGAGTGGTATTACCGGGAGTACCGTTGCCAATGGTGCCGACCGCATTAGGACCGATTGGATTGCCCGGGAGGGTTCGGAACTGCTGATTTTCGTACCAAGTACTCTGTGCAGAGAATTGGAAGTTGCCGAATCGCGTCGGATCAAACTGATAGAGCATGGAAATATCAACGCCCGACGCCAGGAAATCAGCAAGGTTTGCGTTTGTTTGGGAAATAAAACCCGACAACCCCGTAGAGGTCAACTGAGCTGTTGCCGGGTCGCGATTTATAGCCTTGCAGAAGGGGTTCGACAACTCGAAGTTCGGGTTGAACGTCGAGCTATAACACCGCGACAAAGACGTTGAAAAGCCAACAGAACTGATGACGTTGGATATATCAATGTCCCAATAGTCCACTGACGCCGAGAAATTTTGAATCCATGCCGGCCAATCAGCGGTTGGCGTCAGTACGAATCCAGCGGTGAACGAGTCTGCGATTTCCGGGGACAGCGACGGATTACCGCCCGAGAACGTTCGCCACTGAGACCCCACTTGATCAAAGGTTGCTGAGATCGCTGGGTTCTGCGCCTGGCACAGCGTCAGAACCTTTGCCCCGTCAGGGCCTGTTCTCGCCGGATTATCCTTATCACACGGATCAGAATTGGGGTTAGCCGACGGATAACCCTCGTTACGAGTTGAGAACAACTCGCCCAAGGAAGGCGCACGAATCGCACGCTGCTGCAACGCCCGGAATCGCAGCCCGTCGATCGGCTGATACTCGCCCCCGAATTTGTGCGTGTCCGTTTTAAAGGTATTTACCCCCGTATTGTACTCCGAGGAACGGTAGCCGCCCTCAAGGCCGAGGTAGTCGATGAACGCCATATCGGCAAGCAATGGGATCCGAAGTTCACCAAAAAGTTCTTCGACATCGAACCCTCCTGCGACCGGACCGGCGGAATTTCCACCCAGTAAAGAGCCCGTCTGTACGGCCTCCGGGGGTAGGGCGCGGTAAGACAAGTCGCGATATTCCGCACCGATTGCGAATCCGACTGCCCCGGCCCGAACATTAAATAGTTCGCCGGCAACGCTTGCCACGATATTGGTTTGCTCGATGTCGGTTTCGTCCGTCTGACCCTTAGCCTGAATGTATTCCCTCTGCGCTTTGGAAATTGAGCCCGCTCCGAAGGGATTAAAGCTTACGCACTGCGTGACAGTGCCGGCGCTACCGAACGGTCCCGGAGGAGACCCCGCCGGGCAACCCGCAAGAGCGGCGGCGATACGCTGACTGTGCGGAAAGCCATCGTACGTAAAACTGTTTTCGTACTTACCATACGAAGCAAAAGTGTCCCACTTCCACGAAAACCCGTTGATCTCTGGCAGTGCCCCTCGAAGTCCGCTCAGAAGTTGAAAGGCTTCTGTTTGAGAGGTGTACGTGCGAGGTCCAAGTTCAACCGTTCGACGGGACAACGCAAACGTGCTGAATCCGGCATTTGAGAGGACAGTTTTTGACGCCGCGGGCATCGTCACGGTGGTTGCAGTGCTCACATTAAAACCCGCAGGCGATTCTGCGAGGGTATTTTGCGAGTCGTAGGTTGAGAACAACGCATTACCATAAAGCTCAACAGCGTCGGAGAGTTCAACTTTGAAGTTTGTGTAGAGATTGTGTCGCTCAAAAGGCGATTGGATAAGGTTCACTGGATTGAAGTTATAGAGAAAGGAGTCACTCTGATTCCAACCAGAGGTATTCGGACCCTTGTAATTCCACACACCACCCCCGCTAAATGGGATCCCAGCGATGAAGAGCGACCCGTCCGGATTGAAGCCGATCCGTTGGCCGATAATCACTTGGCTATTTGCTACCGCCGGGGCAACTCCCTGCTGAATAAAGTAGTTACGAAGCGTCAACAAGGTCGCAGCCTCTTGCGCGGCTTTTTGCGCCGCAGTCGCGGTCGACGGCGCAGGATTGAACACCGAAAAAGTTCCATCGCCGGTGTTCCCGCTGCCGCTTGGAATGCAGCCGTCAATAGAGCAAAAGGATGCGACCTGGGAGAAGTCGCGTTCGGCCTGCCCGATCGGCTCTCGATTCGTATAGCTCGCCGCAAATACGACATTACCCTTGCCGCCCAGAACCTCTGCGCCCGCGAGCAGATTGATGTTGTACTCGAGCCCATCGCTATACTCCGACGCACCGTATTGTCCGGAGAGTTGCAGCCCATCGAATTCTTCGCGAAGGAGGAAATTAACCACGCCCGATACCGCGTCTGCGCCGTACACCGCTGAGGCGCCGCCGGTGATCAACTCAACCCGCTCAACGATTGCCGAGGGGAGAATTGAAACGTCCACCGCGCCGCCGGAGGAGCCGGGAACCAATCGACGTCCATCGACAAGCGTTAAACCGCGCGCCGTACCGAGGTCCCGCAGGTTGAGGAACGCGGCGCCGCCGCCGACTGGGTTGTTGTTAGTCTTGGTCAGCGATGGGGACAGCTGGGGAAGAGCATTGAGGTACGTCTCAATCGTGGCCGTCCCAATTTCTGCGAGCGTTTCTCCCGACACGGTGACAATCGGGCTTGAACCCGTAGTGTCGCGAACCGGGATACGAGATCCGGTGATCACCACGGTTGTTAGTTCGTCCTCTCTACTTGACGAGCTTGAGGACTGCTGGGCATGACCCGCTACACCCGCGAAAGTCATGCTGGCGACCAAAACGGAATGTACGGCGGCGTTCAAAAACTTTCTGCTCATAAAAACCTCGTGACGAACAGGCTAGAAACGATGCCTAGGCGAAAACTCCACTGCGAAGTGTAGCTAAACAACCAAGAGAAATACAACAAACCCGAAAAATTTGTGAGTCCTGACCGTTCCTTTTTTGCAACACGCCATTAGATTGAAGGGGACGGCACAATTGCGGAAAACCGGTCCCGCGCCTCAATGATGGCGGCGATGGCCTCGCGCTCAGCTGCGGATAGCAACGGGCTCCAGACGTCACAGATCATGATTACGCGCAGCTCGTCGCTGTTATTCCAGGCCTCGTGCTCGATGGTGTCGTCGAAGACCCACGCCTCGCCGAACCTCCATTCACGCGTCTCACCACCGACCCGAAACCCGCATCCGGGTGGAATCACGAGCGGAAGGTGTACCACTAATCGGAAATTCGCGACACCGGTATGTGGAGGTATTCGTGTTTTCGGCGTTAACGTAGAAAACAGCGCAGAGGGCGACCGCCGAACGACCTTCGGCTGTGGAAGCCGGGAGACGGCGTCGGCCGTAACCGGCGCGATCTTGAAGTGATCCTCAATGGGCTCGCCTTTGTCGAAGAAGTGCCACGCGGCCCACTTTGGCGAGCGATTGAGCTCGCGCCACTGGTCGAGCGGGATTTGATCCGGGTAATTGATGTAGGGCGCGAACCCTTCACCGCCACCGCCGAGAATGGCCATAAGCTCACGACGAATCTCCGCGCTCTGCGCCTCGAGCGCTGACAGCCACGGGAAATGGACCCGGTCGTAAAACTCGATGGAAGGCAGCCCCGGGTAGCAAAACTCCATTGGTTGCTGGGTGTAACTCTTGCGGATGCCAAGGGTCACGTCGACAAAGGTGTCGACCTTTTTCCGCTCAGCATCCGCGCAGTCTTGACGAGCGTCACCAATCGCCGCGTGAATGAAATCGCGAAGCTCGCGGTGGTGTCGCTCGACGAGTGCGCGTCCGTGCTCCAGCGCCGAAATTGCCGACGGGTCGATCTGCCAAGTCGGGGGCGCTTGCGCGATAGCGACGGAGTAATGATGGACCGCAAGTTTGATATCGCCCGTGGACTCGCGCACCGTCGCCATCATCAGCAGCGCGGGGAAACATCGCGGGTCGAGCTTTAGGGCATTTTCGAGGGCCTCAATCGCCTCGGGCAGGTCCCCCGCCCTTCGCGCTACCCCTGCCAAGCGCAACCAAGCTCCAATATCTTGGGGGTCGCGTGCGACCCACCGTCGAATAATCGCCCGAGCCGTCTCGAGGTCCCCCGCCTTCAGGGCCCTTAAACTGGACGCTTCGTCCGCCGCGGCTTGAGCATTGCTTGGGATCACTCGTTTCCAGATTATCATGCAAGGGAGAATCGGGGAGACCTCGGAATTGAAGAGCGCCCAAGCAGAAAACCTTTTTTCCACAGCGGTCTCGTACTTCAATAAACGAGAGTTCGCCCAAGCGATATCCATCCTTCAGCAGCTGGCGGACCGAAACGAAAAACCTGCGGACGTCCACCATCTCCTCGCCCTGACCGCACGACAACAAGGTCGTTTGCTCGATGCTGTGTCGCTGTTCGGGAAAAGCCTCTCTTGTGCAGCCAATCAACCTATTGTTCTTTCGAACTTCGGCAATCTGCTTCGAGATCTGCAGCGCCACGCGGAGGCCGAAGATTGCTATCGATCTGCCTTGAAGCTGATGCCCTCGCTGGTCGACTGCTGGTATCATCGAGGATCGCTTGCCATCCAACGATATCAATACGACTTGGCTGAGCAGTGCTTCTCGGAAGCTCTAAAGTTGGCGCCGCAACCCAGATCATTTCTTGGACTCGGCCGAATCCAACTTGAGAAGCAACCCTTGTCGGAAGGCGATATCGGCGTTGCGCGCGATACTGCGCACCGGATGCAACAACAATTTCCCAAAGATGCTCAAGGCTACGCCCTTGAGGCTCGCGCGCTTTTTCTGTCCGGAAAAACAAATGAAGCCGAGACGCTACTGCGGAATGCTCTCGGAATTGTCGATGATCGATCGATTATTTTTTTCGAGCTTGGAGCGATTGCTATCGACGCCAATCGAGTCGAGCAAGCCATAGAAGACCTGAACTCTGCCGTGACCGAAAAGCCGGATTTGATTGAGGCTCACCGCCTACTGAATGAAATTCTTTGGGAGCACGAGCGAGACGACTTTCTTGGCTCCTACCATCGCGCGCTACAGAAAAACCCTGACTACCCACCGCTTTATCACAACCTCGCTGCTTCATACATTTCAAGCGGCTCTGAAAAAGAGGCCACGCGAACCTTGGATTTCGCAGTCGAGCGCCTTGGACGAGATCCGTTTCTCCTGCATGGGCTGGGAGTACAGGCAGCCAAACGCGGCAACGTGGATATTGCCTCGGGGTTTTACGAGGAAGCCCTGCGCGACGCGCCTGACAATATTCAGTTTCTTCTTGACCGGGTGGCCTTGTCGGTCGTCCAGGGTGACTACGCCGACGCAAATCGGCGTCTGCGGCACTCCCTGAACATATCCCCAGATAATCAGCTCGCCTGGGCTTACCAAGGCCTCATCTGGCGTTTGACGGACGACGCCCGCTACGAGTGGCTCTTCGATTACGACAGATTGTTACGGGAAATCGAGCTGCCCACGCCCGCGGGTTTTGCGAGTACAAAATCCTTCATGGCTGACTTAGGAACGTATCTCAACTCTCTGCACCGAGCCCGCCGACAGCCGCTCGATCAGAGCGTACGCTCAGGAACGCAGACGACTGGCGTTCTGCTGAACGACTCCAACGAACTCGTCCAAGCTTTGCGTACGGCGATCTCATCCGCCGTTGAAGAATTCCTGAGCCCGCTCACAGCGGATGACAAGCACCCTTTCTTTCGACGATTACGGCTACCGAAAAAAGCGTGGCGTTTCTCGGGTAGTTGGTCGGTGCGTCTCGCCGCGCAAGGGTATCATGCCAATCACGTTCACCCTAATGGCTGGCTATCGTGCTGCACGTATGTCGCCTTGCCGCTGACGGAGGTATCCAACTCCGATCGTAAAAACGGCTGGATCAAATTCGGGGAGACCGCTCTGAAGCTTGGCGATCGGGAGCAAGTGGCCCGGGCCATTCAACCCAAGATTGGACACTGCGTGTTCTTTCCGGGCTATTTCTGGCACGGAACGATCCCGTTTTTATCTATAGAGAAACGCCTGACTGTACCCTGCGACATCGATCCTATTTAGATCGCGGGCTAGGTCAGTCAAAGAAACCGCCCGGCACAGCGCCTGAAAATCTCTTCCATCGCTGGATGGAGTTTTTGTTCATGGGCGATCGAACCTGCACAACACTGGCGGTCCTGACGGGTCGCTGCGACTTGTAAAACTGCAGGCACGACTCATCCCAAGAAAGACCAAACCCAACGAGTAGTGGCTCCAAGATCGCTTTCGGATTAGCGACCAGCTCTTCGTAGTTGACTATGGTCATATCGCCCCGAAACAGCTGCGCCCAGTGCTTGATGAGATGATCCTGCATCTGTAACTGATGTCGAATGTCATCGATATCGGTCGCGTACGGAAAACGCAGCCCGAGTCGAGTTGCGAAGATCGAGATCGCGGTGTCCCGCCAATCACGAAGTGTGATTAGAATTTTCGCTTTCGGAAACATCGCCTTGATCAAACCGAGATAAAAAATATTGTCGGGTCGCTTATCCGTAAAAAAAGAACCTTTCGGTATCTTGACATGAAGATCGCTTCGATAAGCACTCGCCCACGTCGCGAGACGTGAAGATTTAACCGCTTCGAGATCCCGTGGGTAGTTTGGAAAATTCCGGTCGACCAAACGAGGAAAAAACTCCTGCTCGCCACCGGGCACGAAGGCAGGATGAGCCGCGAGAATTTGCTCGAGCAGGGTTGATCCCGAACGGAACGAACCACAAATAAACACCGGCGCGAAAACTTGGGAAGTCGCGCTCGCCGCGAGCCACCGCTCACTACAAGTGCCAATAATGGCGTCGATGAACGCCTCGACGCGGTCACGACTGTAATTAGGCTGGGCGGCGCGATCGAGAGCATTGGCCGACGTGTAATGCTCCCAAGCTTCAGCATAGTGCCCCTGCTGCTCGGCAGCGCGGCCCAACGCCACATACAAATCCGGATCCTTGGTCGTATCCGAAACGGCCATGAGCTGACTCTTCAAGTTTCGAGACTGCTCGTCATCCACAGAAAAGTCCGACGAGTCGGCAAGTCTCGCCAACGCTGTCGAGTTTGTGGGATCAATTTCCAGACAGCGCAAAAACGCCGTTCGAGATTGATCCATCTGCCCCATTTGCTCGTGCAGATTTCCAAGATTCAGCCAGGCGGGGACATAGATGGGGTTGAGCCCAATCGCAGTCTCCAATTCTTTCAATGCAGCCGCGGAGTCGAGCAGCATCTCGCTGAGTACATTGGCCCGGTTCAGATGAACTTCTTCAGGCTGCTGAATTCCCGCAGCGAGCGCTCGCGCGTATTGATCCAACGCCAGGTGAGGCTTGCCGGCCTGCTTCGCAAACCAGGCGTAGTTGAAACTCAGCCCCGCTACAGAACCGCGTCCCGAGGCGATCGCTTGTCGATAACTACTCAAGACATCGTCGGGACGATGATGCTGCAGACAAAACTGCCCGAGTGTCAGCAACGCCGCAGCCGGGTCCGCAGCAGTTCGCGCCCTGCGTTGTAACTCGTCGATCGTCTGGTTGATCTGGTCGGTGTCCATAAAAAAAGGCGGGCTTTTGGCCCGCCTTTCGAGTGTTGACACTCTTTGGTCTTAGAACCGGGCCGTGACCTCAGCGAACAGGTAGCGACCGAGGCTGTCATAGAAGCCTGAGATCGTGTTCGCGTTGGTCGACAAACCGTCACCCACCATCGGCGGCTCCTTATCCGTGAAGTTGCTGATGCCCACTGAAGCATCCCAACCATCCATGAAGCGGAAGGACGCGTTGAGGTCAAGATAAGTCTGCGCCTTATCCATATTGGCCTTTGCGATCTTGTCAGCCGTGCCGATGTATTCGACGCCGCTGAAGTACCGGACGCGGGCGCCGACTGACCACCACTCGTTCGAGTCGTAGTTGACGCCAATGGTCGCGCGATTCTTCGGAGCCGCAAAGCACTTCTCGGAGATCGTGCCGACGCAGTCGTACTTGAGCGTGTCGTTACCCGGAACCGGGTTGACTTCACGCTTCAGCATGTGAGTGCCAAGCAAGTTGAACGCGAACGTTCCGCCAAGCGCCTCGAGGCGATAGGCAGCGGCCAAGTCGACACCGGACCACGTGGCTTCACCGAAGTTCTGTGTTGTGGTCAACACGTACTCGTTATTGCTACGCCACAAGCTTCCCGTGACACCGCGCTTGATGAGACTGCAGAATTGATTCTGCAGGGCGCACTGCTCGAGGATCAGGATCGGACCCAGACCCGAAATCGTGTCCGAGATGTCGATGTTCCAGTAATCGACCGAGGCCGTCAGATTTTCGATCGGATCAGCAACGATACCGAAGGTCAGCGTATCTGCAGTCTCCGGTTGGAGGGTCAACGAGCCGCCACCAATTTGGTTGTACTGGCTCGCCGGGCTCGCAGCCACACGACCGTACTGGGCTGCCGTGACGCCCGTGTTGGCGCACTGCGCAGCCGTGAAGCGCGGCGTCGTTCCCGCACAGGGATCCGTGCCACCCCACAGTCCGATGATGTTCGGCGAGTACAGGTCGCCGATATTCGGGGCACGAACAGCGCGGTTGAAACCGGTACGAACTCGCAGTTGGTCGATCGGTTTGAAATCAACACCGAATCGATAGGTGTTGGTTTGGCCAGCCGTACTGTAGTCCGAATAACGGTAGGCGAGATCTGCCGTCAGATTTTCGAGGACGGGGATACTGAACTCCGTGAAGAGTTCCGCAACGTTGTATCCACCCTTCAGACTGCGGAACGGAGAACCCTGACCCGCCAACTCGCCGTCGTTGTACAGCTTGTCGGTCACACGGTCGTAAATGTTCGCCCGATACTCCGCACCGACTACCGCTTGCACGGATCCGGCACCGAACGGGTTGATGCCAAGGTCGCCACTGACGAAGCCATTGAGGACTTCGACCGAGGTCTCAGCTCTTGCGATGGCGGTGCCACCGAGCCTGGCCGCCTGAGCCGCCGTCACGCCTTTGTAGGTGAACACCTGGTAACAACCATCGACCGTCTTCTCACAACCTGCGCTGAGAGCCTTGGTGATTGAGTCGAAAACGACGTCATTGATATAGGTTGAGGACGAGGCCGTGGAGCCAAGCTGGTAGGACACGTCGTACGACCAATTCTCCGTGATATTGCCGCGGGCACCCGCGACCATTCGGAAACTGTTGTATTCCGTGAGCTCCGCTCGAGGTCCACCTTCAGTGTTGCGCTTTCCGATGTAGATCTGGTAACCGTCATAATCACCCGGATAGAACGCCGCCAGCGAGGCTTTGACGGCCGCCGGCAACAGCGGCGAGTTCTTGTCGAATATAAAATCTTTAAAGAACGTACCCGACTCGGCAATCTGCGCCTTTGAGCTTGAACTGGTGTAGTTGATCTCGAGGTACGGCGTAAATTTTTCGTTGACTGTGTAGTCCACGAACGCGCCGAGCGAGTAGCGCTCATCCGGACGCATGAAGTGGTTTGGCGGACCGAAGTTGTACAAGTTGTCGCCCGCGGCGTAATTCCACGCGACCATTTTCCCGTCCGGCGCAAGCTTGTAGCCGTCGCCGCTTACCGGATTGCCCGGAGCATTGTAATCAGGAACGCCGCCTTTAGTCGGATAGATATAGAAGTTCGGAATTTCAGCGGTGCCCGAGCCGCCGCAGCCTGTACCGGCGACATTTAGGGTGCAGCTCGCGTAGTCACGTGCCGCCCAACGCAGTTCTTTGCCCTCTCGCCAGGTCGCATAGCCCGTGGCATTACCACGCCCGTCAGCGAAGTCGGAGCCCACCAAGAGATCGAGCGTGCGGGACTGACCGTCGATACCCGAGTCGCCATCGGGGTACTTGAATCCGCGTCGATCCATGAGCGTGCGGAGGAACTGGTTGTCGTTATCGTGCTGATAACCCGACGCGCTGAGGCTCAGTTCGACGCCGTTGATTTTGCGGGTGACGAAGTTGACAACACCCGACACGGCGTCAGCGCCGTACGTGGCCGAGGCGCCACCCGTGAGGACGTCGATGCGCTCGATGATTCCAGCAGGAACTTGGTTGATGTCAGGGGTTTCCGTGTTAACCCCACCCGGCTGCATCCGACGACCGTTAAACAACACGAGCGTTCGGCTGGCGCCGAGGCCTCTGAGATCGACCGACGCCGTGCCGGTGGAACCGTTCGACACGAAGGAGTTCTGCGACACTTCGACCGAGGGCAGCGAGTTGAGGACGTCCTCAAGTCTCGTCAAGCCGGTGGCCTTGATGTCTTCGGCGGAGACCACCGCCACCGGCGAGGCTTGACCGAAGCCATCTACCGTTTTGATACGAGTTCCGGTGACGACCACCTCTTGCAGTTCTTGAGCAGGAGAGACGTTCGAGAAACTCACGCCCGTCACACCGATTGCAGTAGAGACTGCAATAGCAATTGGCGACTTCTTCATAAGCGTATTTCGACCTCCCGGTTAATACTTTTTTGAACCCAACTGCCCCAATTGTACGTTCAATGTTGTCTAAAGAACACTACACCTTCGGAACTGAATCTGCTGTCCATCGTTAAAGACAGACGTTTGCTGTTGTTTTCGAGCAACATTCTAAGTTGGAGTTCATTTCACCCTCTCAACCCCGATTCCCCGGTTCGTGTCGCCTATCGTCAGCACGTAAAACCCCAAGAAGTTTTTTGAAATGACCACCGCAGGATTCGGCGGACCCGAGTATCGATACTTTCCGGGGAGACGCTGATGCCAGACTTGGCCGTTATCGAGCATGAACACGGTTTGACCGGACCAGCCAGAAAAATCGCCCAATATCCGAGCGTCGATTCGTTCGATTTTTTGTGCCGCGTCCTTTTCAGGGAGAACAGATGGGTCCTCTGCTCGCCCCGCCGCGTAACGGGTAATCCAAGCCTCCAGCACTGCTCGCTCTGAATCGGATAGCTTCGTCACACCAGAGCGCGCGAACTCTTCTGGCGTCATGGCCGAGGAAAGCTGGACCGGGGCACTCTCCGACTCCGCGGCGCGCGCCGAGCCGAGGAGCGCGAGTAACGCAATCGTGATAACCGGGGCTTGAACACCGCGAGAGGACATGGCGGTCAACTGCCCGATGTACCGCAGTTCTCTCCGCAGATCCGGCCTTTTTCGGCGCCCTCGCGCGCGGCGTCACTCCCCATCCGTCTGATTTCTTCCCATTGTGCAGCAGTTTTGCAGGTCTTTTTGGGGATACGAGTACCGATTGGCGGGGTTTGACGACAAATCATTTTTGGAGGTTCAGCCTCAGCGGCTGACGACGAGCCACTCGCCGCAGACGAGCCTTGCGGAGCAACGACGGCGGAGGCCCTCGAGTCTTGCTGGCTCGCCAGCACCGACGCCGGCGTGAGTAACAGCACCAACAAAGCTAGGCCCACTGCAGGATCGAATGTGGCGTGTAGACGCATCGGCCGACTCCTTAAAAAACTTTTTTGCCCAGGTTTAGCGATACCGAATTATGCCTCAAGGAACCGTTCGGACACGAACGCCATCCTCGAGCTGAGCGAAGGGGAAAATGACCACCTCGTCACCCACGGTCAACCCCTGCTCCACGACGCCATAGCCGGTGTCCTGTACGCCGACCGTGACCATGACTTTTTCGACTCGGCCGCGCGCGAGACGATAGACCGTCCAGTTATTGCCAAGACGCATCAGTGCGCCAAGCGGAACGCGAATCGCATCTCGCTGCTCGGCGAGCACAACCCGGGTATCGACCCGGTAGTCGTGAGCACGAAGCGGCTCAGGTGCTGTGCCGACAAACCGCAATACCACCCGAGTCCGCTGCTCCTCGATGCCGAGCGCCGAAACTTTGGTTCGGGCGACAGGTTCGATGCGTTCGACGATCGCCGCTACGGCGTCGCCACCCCAATTTTCGATGAGCGCACGATCACCGGGCTTCATACGCACCACATCTTGCGAGAGAAACTCGGCCACTACGTCGACTCGTGATGGATCGCCGAGGGTGACGATCGGTGTTCCCGCCGTCACGACAGACTCGCTTTTCTGGGGCACGGACAACACCGCACCCGATACAGGTGCGCTTAAAGAAATAGCGTTCGATACACCATCGAGCCCGGCAGCCAGCAGCGCACTGCGGGCCCGGCGTCGGTCTGCCGAGGCGGCCGCCTCGGCCGCGAGCGCCGCGCTTGGACTGCGGCTGTACCCTCACCGTATGTCTTGCGCAGCCCCCGAAGTTCGAACACGGATTGACGCGAGGCGGTCATCCCACCCAGGCTCGCGCGTTTCTGAAGAGGCGCATCCAGCCCGAATGCTCGGTGTTGCCCGGCGGCCGCCAGGACATCTGCACCGTCCGAAACACGCGCTCAGGGTGAGGCATGGCGAGCGTCACGCGTCCGTCGAGATTGCAAAGCGCGGCAAGACCGTTGGGCGAGCCGTTCGGATTGGCAGGATAGCGCGTGGCGATTTCGCCGGCGCGCACGACGTATCGGAGCCCGATCGTGCCCGAGACTTCGCAGGCCGTCGCTTGCGCGGCATCGACGAACTCGGCGCGACCCTCGCCGTGCGACACGGCGATCGGCAGTACGGAGCCCGTCATACCCGTGAAGAAAATGGAGGGGGTCGACATCACTTCGACAAGCGTGGCACGCCCCTCGAATTGTTCAACGCGGTTGCGCACAAAGCGCGGCCAATGCGCCGCTCCCGGGACGATGGGGGCGAGCTGCGCCATCATCTGACAGCCATTGCAGATGCCGAGTGCGAAGGTCTCGCGACGGGCAAGGAATTGAGCGAAAGACTCGCGCATTCTGGGATTGAACAGAATGGATTTGGCCCAGCCCTCGCCTGCGCCGAGGACGTCGCCATATGAGAACCCACCACAGGCGACGAGACCACGAAACTCCGCGAGATCGCGGCGACCGGCGATGAGATCGGTCATGTGGATGTCGTGCGCTTCGAAGCCTGCGCGATCGAACACCGCCGCCATCTCCGATTGACTGTTGACGCCCTGCTCGCGCAGCACCGCAATCTTGGGACGCGCACCGCGATGGGCAAAGGGCGCAGCGATGTCCTCATCGGCATCGAAACTGAGCACCGACTGCAACGGTAACGCGGCGAGCGAAGTCGACGCCTCGAATTCCTCTTGCGCGCAATCGGGGTCGTCACGCAACGCGCGCATGCGCTGGCTC
>Ga0194115_10003922_pt1 | contig 16399 bp, 16 predicted proteins | sample TA2MahsurfametaG_3_FD_148656 | JGI IMG/M metagenome (GOLD analysis project Ga0194115, IMG submission 148656) | Freshwater microbial communities from Lake Tanganyika, Tanzania - TA2015002 Mahale S4 surface | ecosystem: Environmental > Aquatic > Freshwater > Lake | place: Tanzania: Lake...
AACGATTGAGGGGAAGAGGAGGAGTCACTCGATTCTTCAGTAGACCATTCGCCAAGAACGAAAGTGATACTCAGGATCTGGACCGAAGTTATGGTCAACACTTCCTAGGACCTTCCATCCAAGTTTTTCATAGAATCGAACATTACATTCTTCTTGTGTATCCAAATGGATGGGGATTTTTGTTTCCCGTCTGGCGAAGCTGCAGCCGACTTTGATAACATTGCCTTTAGGGCATGACTACCTACTCCCTTTCCCTGATATTGCGGTAAGACGACCATTCGTTGAAGCATGATATATTCCATCTTTGGTGGTGGTTGTCCATCATCATTATCATTATTGCCAGTCTTGTCGGCGTCGACGTTGCCGTCATTGTTGTTGGTCACCTTCCCCTTCGCACCTTCCATCGCATCGAGTAACGTTACGAGTCGATTCAGTGTCGCCATACCAAATCGAAATGGAATCTGCCACATCCCTCCCCAAATCATTTCTCCCGTGGATAATTGCGCAGCTTCTGATGGTACTGTCGAAGAAGAAAAAAATGGGGTAATGGGGATTGTGTGGGAGATGGGAAGAACGAAATGGAAACCATGAACCATCCCATGGAAAAAAAGAGTACGCCATGAAAAAAAAGGAATTCCAAATCAAAAGAGGTGAGGTAAGATTTCATCGGGTATTTCTAACATTCCTCTACCCATTGAACGTTGGAAAAAGACTCACCCCAAAGGAAACAACAAATGACTTCACCATTTCCATTCACAATCCCTTGAAGACATGTTGGATCCTTCGATAGTATGAGTTTAAGATTACTATTAAAGAGCCATTCTAATGCTTTCGTCCGGTAGGTCGGTGTACCTTGAAAAATATACTACAGAAGGCATACAACCACCCATCACAACAACCACATAACAGGACGAAGAACCCATGGATGTAATATACAGGAAACGAGTTTTTGTAAGAAATCGGGGGGTTGGAGACGGTATTCTCATCCATTCTCCACCGGTTTCTTTTTCTTTTCCAATTTTCATCCTTCCTACCTTGTACGCTGGAGAATCACAAAAGGCTTGTGCCATGACATTGACACATTGTGAGAAATGCTCTACACCCAAAGTCTGTAGGTCTCCATCTAAGGAAATAGGAGAAGTATCTGCGGTAGTAGTCATTCTATCTACTACTTGTGTTCGGCTTTCTTCTCAGAAACAATGGAGTTGAATGACATCACGAATGGTGTATCTCGTCGGAGGGACATCGAAAACACACGATAGAGACGGGGTCACGAATGACTTCGCCGCGAGTATCTATGTATGTATGTATGCATACCGTTACTCATAGTATAGTAACGTAGTAACGTAATCACAGCCTAAACGAAAATGACTACCTGGACTGCAATGGGACGCTAACCAATACCCCTCTCGTATCGACTACCTGGATTAATATCCGCCACGAACACCTTTCACTTTTGTCATCCACTGCCACAAACATGTCTCTGTTTACCTTCCAAACCCTCGTCACATTCCACAGTTTTTTGGTGTAGCAATACGATAACCCCACCCCACCCCCCCCGGTTCCATTTTCTTACTTCGGGGAACATCCCCCATCAAGGTGTGATAAATAAGAATGGCATCTTCTGTCTTTTTACCACCCTCACAGACTCGATTAGTTACAATTTGTGCTCATGTCGATCATGGGAAGACGACTCTTGCTGACAACTTAATTGAAGCCAATGGTTTGATTAGTGAACGTTTGGCGGGGACATTACGATATTTGGATTCGTCAGAAGAGGAACAACGTCGGGGGATTACTATGCGAGCAAGTGCGATTGGTCTACGACATAATTACGTTTCGAACAAGAAGAAAAAGGAAGATACTCCCACAACAACAACAAAACCAACGTCATCCTCTAGCAACAACAACAACATCCTCCCGATTGTGGTCCATTTATTGGATTCTCCTGGTCATATGGATTTTTCGACAGAGGTTTCATCAAGTTTACAATGTTGTGATGGTTGTCTATTAGTCGTCGATGCCGTAGAGGGGATGTGTGCAAGGACACATCAAGTCTTACGTGAGGCACATCATCATCAATTGGTCCCTATCTTGGTCATTAATAAGGTTGATCGACTATGTACCAACTTGTGCCTATCCCCCACAGAGGCCTATCTCCGTCTACGTTCCTTGATAGAAAGTATTAATGCGACATGTTCTGCGATGGTCACATCGAGTCTTGTCGTATCGAATCTTCGTGATGAGGATGTGACGGAACAATGGACCTTTGAACCTGGGAAGGGGAATGTCATCTTTGCAAGTGCCCTCTATGGATGGGGATTTGCCATCCCCTCCTTGGCAAGATCTCTATTTCGACAGAAGGTATTACCCATCAAACCACCGATATTGAAACAATACCTATTCGGAGATTTTAAGTACAAGAATGATAAAATATTGAAATGGAAACCAGATTCAGACGAACCGACATTGTTTGCAGAATATGGACTACAAAGTCTTTGGGAATTATATGAAGGTATTGCTACTGCAGCTGCTGCATCGGGGGCAGGAACGAATCTCTTTGCCGATGGTCGGATCCCTTCTAGTCGCAAGACGATATCGAATGCCAAGATTACGGCAACGACGCCTGGGATGGAAACGGTATTGTATGCCCTACAGGTTGGAAATACAGGGAATCAAACCCCACCCACTGATTTGGATCAACTTGGGAATGTTCTGACTCGGACTGGAGCTTCTACAGAAGATGCGGTAATTCGTTCTGTTCTTCGACGGTATCGACCCCTAAGTGAAATCATTTTGGACACTGTCTACGAAATTTGTCCATCACCAGTGGATGCCGCCAAGTCGATTCGACCAAGAGCTTTAGCATTTACACCACCTCATCCAGATTTGTTTTTGCCACTCAAAACTGCGGTGGAGAATTGTGATGTTTCAGAAGGTGCGCCTAGTATTGCTCATATTTGTAAGTTTATGGCCACCGATCCATCACACATTCGAGATCCTTCCCTGGATAGTCAACAAGGTTCCATTATTCTGGGATTGGCTAGAGTATTAAGTGGACGACTGAGAACTGGGAGCGAGTACTATGTCTTTGGGCCTAAACATAAGCCTGAGCAATCTGCCCCCAAACGTGCAATTCGATTGTACCTTGTGATGGGTTCAAGTTTTGTACTGGTAAATGAAGTACCCGCCGGACACCTTTGTGCGATTCAGAATCTGGAAGATGTCCAACTCAAAACAGCCACCTTATGTGATTCTCCCGACGGACGTCCCCTACAAGGTTTTGATCGAGGTATACGGCCCCTGGTGAAAGTGAATGTTGAGTCCGTAGATCCAGCTGATACTGCCCTGCTGGAACGGGGGCTTGTCAAACTTAGCCTAGCGGACGCAGCAGTCGAAGTCACGGCGACGGCAAAGGGAGAGCGATTATTAGCCTGTCTGGGAGAACTGCATTTGGAACAATCCATATTGGACCTCCAGCAAACGTACTGCAACAAACCATCGATGAAACTCCGGATCTCCGATCCAATTGTTGAGTTTGGTGAAACGACGGAATGGTTTGAAAATGAAACATCTGACTTTTCATCCTTTTGGAATGCGAGTCTTGGGGCTAGCAAAGTACGACAAGTTACTATCCCCCCGTACAACGAAGAGGAGGGCATAGATTACGCGCATCGGGGTAGAAGTCGAAGTATCCTTTCTGGTCGACTGGCAGCCATCAGCCTCCGTACTGTACCGCTTAGTGAAATAGTCTTTCGCGCAATGAAGGAACGGTCCGTATGTGAAGGGAGTGAAGAGGATATTCAAATGCTTGGGAGAGCACTGGGAATGGCTGAAACCACTCCACAAGATATCTTGACCGCATTACTGGAGTTTGTCTGTACAATGGATGAGTGTGGAAATGCCCTGCTTGAAAGTGCATCGCTTCGAAGCGGTTCTACGATATGTGGCGTGGAGAGTGGAAATGGTCAAGTGTATGTGCCTATCATCAAGACGATGAACGGCGAAAACAGTGCTTCCGGCGAGGGTGGAGATGAAAAGCCTGTCGAGGGTGGCTTTATAGAGTATTGCGCCATCCAAGATAGACTCCGTCAGTTCGGTTTCTCACAGAAGTCCGATAACGATACAGCCCTCATGGGTGGTTCAACGCTAGATGACGGTGCTTCCATGATTTGGAAGAATCAAATGTACGGTTCTCTAGTGGCAGGGTTTGGCATGGCAGTACGAGCGGGTCCTATCTGCGAAGAACCGCTTCGTGGTGTCCTAGTCGTCTTGGAGGGAGTGGAGGTGGCGGTAGTACCCACCGAATCTGGTTATAAATGTGCGAAACCCTTAAGTGGTGGTATGGTCGTCTCAGCATTGAACACAGGAGTTCGTTGTGCTCTGTTGTAAGTTCATCGTACATAGTGGTGTAGTCCTATCTGAGATCCATAACTTACAATCTACCACGACAATTCTTTCAGAACGCGACCAAGTCGATTGATGGAAAGCCACCTAAAGTTAACCTTGCATTCCTCCATGGCAGGCATTGGATCCCTATACGGTGTCTTGTCCAAACGCCGAGGTAAAGTAGTGGAAGATTCCATGGTGGAAGGGACTGATTTACTCATGGTCACAGCCACAATCCCCCACGCGGAATCTTTCGGTTTGGCTCCAGACCTCCTTCGTCAATCGAGTGGAGAAGTGACTGCACCTGAACTCATCTTCAGTCATTGGGAATGTCTTGATCAAGATCCCTTTTGGATTCCCACGTCGTTGGAGGAACGGGAAGACTTTGGAGAAATCATCCAGAATGGTGATCTTTCAACAGGTATCGACAATACGGCAATCAAGTACATTCGGAAGGTTCGTGAACGAAAGGGGTTACTGGTCGATTCTGTCCGGACTGTCGTCGCTGCTGAAAAGCAACGAACCATGAAACGATAGGGAATGCGTAAAGCGATAAAGCCGAATGGCTCGACCTGAGAAATCTTCGGTAGCTAGTCCAGTATGAGTTTTTGTGGCTGTTCTGGGTATACTGTTGTCGGGACATTCTTCTTTCTTCCTTCTTTTATGTTGATCGGGTCCGACATTCGTAGGCTCGGAAGAGACCACCGGCGTAGATATCTTCATTTAGAATTTCAAGTCCAGACGTTGCTTCAATCATCGCACGGACATTTTGATTATAGACACAACCCTTCCCACCCATCCAAGCCGCAGTCGATGCAGTCAGATCTTGATAGGAACCTAAAATAGGATTTATCGCCCTTGAATTTTCTAATAATAATATCCGTCCAGTGTCGGGGATGATAATCTGTTGTAATTCCTTCAAACATTGTTGAGCACCCATCGTCCCCATAACACACAGGGAAAAACTATCAATGATGGTATCAAAGGAATGTATACCAAATCGTTGAACCAATTCCGACGTTGCATCTCCCTGAACAAACTCAACGATGGGATGAGACCCTCGTGATTCGCCGTCTTCGTTGTCGTCCTTCGAAGGGACAATGGACTTTACGGTCGATGTTTCCCATCGATTCTTTGCTTGTTCCAACATACCCGATGAGATATCCAATAATGTTAAAGATGTTACAGTCTGAGAAGACAGAAGGGGAGGATAATTATCCAAATTTAGACCCGTCCCAACACCAATTTCTAAGACACGACCTTTAGCCTTGGATACTAATTGTTCTCTGGCCTGTGATATTCCTAATCGATCCGCAGCAGATCCACCATCCAAGGCATCATATTGAGGAGCGTACGTATCATATGCTTGAGATGCCTCGGTTGGAGTCATGGCCCAACATTTCGATGAAGAAGACGACGATAACGGACTATCCTCTTCCCCCGAAGGTATTCCCCACCATCCCATCGTCGCAACGAGTAAAGAATTCGTCACCCCCCGTCGTGAGATTTGTTGGTTGAATTCTCGACAACCTAACAAAGAAGATGTAGATGTCAGTTTCGTACATGAAGGAGAAGAGGTAAATATTATTCCCATGAGGTCTCCGCATGACGACGACGAGGAGGAGGTGGTGGTCCCTCCACCGTTTCGATAGCCTCGTGCCATGCCAGCGATATCTTTCCCTTGTTGTAGACTTTGCACCACTCCAATAGGAAGTATGAAGAAGATACCGATCATGATGATGATGATGATGGAAGAAGTAGTAGAAGCTTTTGAGATAGCTTTTCTTCTGGATGCAGTAGTCATGATAAACAAGCAAGTGGTTGTTGTTACCTTTCACGGAGTTTGGGTGGACAATATGTGTGGATGGACATCACTGGCAACTTATCACGACAAGGTGTCAGAAAACGATCGTCTCTCTCTCTCTCATGTATGGATATGTAGGAGCATACATATCATGCATTATATCCCTTGCGTCAGCCATTTTTGCAGTCGTTCAATTGATGTCCCGAATGTTCACTGGGAAAACGAATCTATGACATTGTTAAGTAGGATTGTTGGATGATGGTTCTCAGGATGGGTGATCGTCTAGGCATATCAAATCCAGAACACATATACAGCCCCAGCTCTTCTCTGACATCGTCATTTTGCATCCGGTGAGAACACCGAACAGGGACACTCTTGTCCGGTTACCTTGGATTGGGCTCAACACCGGACAGGGCGATTGAGACTCTTGTCAATAATCCTTGTTCCTCTGCCGTCGTTTTGACATACCGGTTACCTTGAATTGGGCTTATATGGAACTTTGAGTGACCGATGAGATTCTACGACCACAAAGATTCTTTGGGCTTTCTTTATTCCGACTGCATCCACCATACGTACTAGTAAAGGGTATAAATGCACCTAAATATCTAGAATGGTATGGTATGACTGTGACTGTGACAGTGAACCGTTCATGGGAACGTTGTTGCGGTGTATGTATGATACATATGTCACTGCCGACATCTGGCAATCGGTGACCCGTCTTAGAATTTGAGACGTCACAAGGTCGGTCCGTCCAACGAGTACAGTATTTTGCAGATGCCGACGAAGAAAAAGAGGGCTTCCCGAATTGTCCTTTTCGCCTTCGCCCAAATCTCTTCCATCCTGTGTTGTTTGATTTTCTTTCACTTACTTCATTGCTTCTTACATAAGTAACTGACTGCCCAATTCTTCGTCATCCTACATTCATCACACGACAAAATCCTATCCTATACGGTCTCTCTAGTAGTAACTGAAGGGAACGGGATCATCATGGAGGACGAACGAAAACCCTTGATCAATGCGTGGGGTGATGGATTTCCTCTGTTCCAACCATACGGGAGTGATGATAAGTCGACAACAGTAACAAGGACCACCACTTCCCGGAAACCTAGAGGTCATAGTCGAGCAGCGACTTTGGGTCACTTCCCACCATTGACATCTTCCCTATCTTCTTCTATCCTCAGGATGAGGAATAGTATCCAACAGGATCTTGGACTTGGGGGTGATACGAATAATCGTCGTCGTCATACGAAGTCTATGAGTCTGTCTTCCTTTGGATATCCGATGACGAATAATCTATCCAATGCAGTCGAATTGGGACGACAAGAATTGTTCATTCAAACTCCCTTTACAGCTGTCTTTGGATTACAAGCAAAGGAACGAGAATTTGAACGAGCCTTTGCGAATTTAGTCGTCGCGACGACTCATTCTACTGATGATGGTGGTGATGTTGGTGTTAGCAATCAGAAACAACCAAATGACATGGAACAACGACGTCATCTTCGTCAAGCGAGTGAACAGATTTTACAAGAGTTAGAAAGAGTCGATGCACCTGAAAAGGTCTTGACGACGACACCCTTTTTGTTTGCCATTTTAGTCGCAACGGCATCACAATTTAGTGTGGGATATAATACAGGTGTAATGAATGCCCCCGAAAAGGTCGTCTTTGTGGGTCATACGACGGCGGTCTGGTCATGGGCGGTGGCGGCCTTTGCGATTGGTGGACCCTTGGGTGCGATATGGGGTGGTCGGTTAGCTGATTCTCGTGGTCGACGTGGTGCATTATTAATGGATATTTGGACCTTTGCCTTAGGCGGGATGATCCAAACCTTCGCTATCGATATGTCGATGATCGTCATTGCAAGATTCATTATTGGCTTCGCAAGTGGTTTCTCTTCCGTCTTAGTCCCGATTTATCTTGGAGAGGTACGGGAATGACTTATTGCATGTGTATTGCAGAGACAACAACTTATTTTCATACTCTCAAATGGAGTTCCAAAAACCTGTAACTCACCTTGAAAACTGGTTTTTTTGTGCAGTTGGCACCCCCCAGACTACGTGGAGCTTTGGGGACATTGACTCAATTCGCCATGGTCATCGGTATCCTCGTTGCAGATTTATTAGCCTTCCCCTTTGCAACGGTCTCTGGTTGGCGATATCTCTTTGCTGTAACACCCTGTATCGCATTCCTCCAAGTCTTAGCCTCACCATTCCTATTGGAAAGTCCAAGATGGTTATTGAATCATGATCCAAAATCGACTCAAGCTCGTTCCATCCTTCGACAACTTCGTGGTATGACTGATGAAATGGAATTAGAAAGTGAATTGTCCAATTACATTATTGCAGAAGCAGTCCAACATCAAGATGAAGAAAAGTCACAATTTGCGATTATTCAACAAATGTTTCAAGATTCGAGACTTCGTATCCTGCTTATTTCAAGTCTCGTCCTTCATATGGGTCAACAACTTGGTGGGATCAATGCAGTCTTTTATTATTCAACATCTTTCTTTGAGGGTGTGATTGACAATCCATTAGTCGGAACGACATTAGTCGGTGCAGTCAACGTCGTGGCGACGTATGGAGCACTCTTACTGATGGATTCCTGTGGTCGACGGAGTTTGATGCTTTGGAGTACAGGGGGGATGTTCCTTTCCTGTATTGTCATCGTCCTATCCTTGTTGGGGTATCTTAGCAAAATCTTGGCATTGGTCGCCGTCGTGACGTATGTATGTTGTTTTGAAATTGGTCTTGGACCTATCCCATGGTTAATCGTCGCTGAAATGTTTGAGGGGAAATATGTCACTGTGGCAATGTCTCTTTGTTCTCAACTCAATTGGTCATGTAACTTTATTATCGGTTTAGTCTTCCCATGGATGAATGAGACACTTGGTGCATTTTCCTTTGGACCCTTTGCATTGATTTTATCCATTTGTTTTATCTATGCATGGTTTATCCTACCCGAAACTTTAGGCTTAACTCCCGATCAGGTACTACTACTACTACTCGAAGAAGAAGATGATGATGACGAGAATTATGACGAGAATAATAATAACAACAACAATCCCGTCGAGTTGACAATGAAAGGAATGGAGGATTAGGTGGTACCCTAGGAATACCCGATACACACACACAAGGAGGCCCACAACAAGATACTTACGGACCGAAGATACAATTAATTACAACAATTTTTCGTTTTGCATTTCTTTTTTTCATCGGGTCCCGAGTTACGGTATCCTATCTTTGTCATTTTGTTTCTCTTCTCCAATGTCCCAATAATGAATCGATGGAAGATGTTTGCTTTTTGGGGCTTCGATGACGGTTCTACTTGGTGAAGCTATCGAGATTGGGTTACGATTTCCTGAAGAGCCCGAACGGGAGAAAATGAATCGAATGTTTTATTTTGTACAACCAAATTTAACTTAGGTTGCAATTCATCATGTTGAACAGCCAAAGTAAACCCCCCATGTCGGACAAAAACATTGTTGCATGAAATCATCATCATCACAGGGGAGGGGAAGAGGAGGATGGCAATTCTTCAGGAGGGAATATCCCTTCATCGGGTTGTTCGGGTGAGGAAGTATGTTGTTGTTGCAATCGTTGTGATGACGGTGGTTGTGAATGTTGTTGGTGGTGTGGATCATGTACCTGTGGTTGTTGTTGAGGATACACACGATTCCATAATTCATTCAACATATGCATACATGCCTTGTTATTTGCAACCCATACCAAAAATTTAGCAGCCTGAGTCGGTGTGAGGATACTTCGAACATTGGTATCAAATTCATTCTCTAAATCTTCCCCACATTGTGCCAATCGTCGTCGTAATTCTTCCAATACGCCTAAACTTTCCTTGAGACATTCGTCCATTTCCTTTGCGACTAATCGTGAATCCTTCAATGCTGCCGCCTGTTCGGGTGTCACTTGAAGAATCTCCACCAAATGTCGAAACAATGTCTTGGCATCCAAATTAGAATTCGGAGTAGTTGGTGGTGGTTGTGATGATGCTACTGTGGCTGGTGCCATTAGGGAAGCTGTAGGTGATGCAGCTGACAGCGACGAGGCTATGCCGTTGATACTAGCTCCCTCCTGTGGTTGAGAAGATGGTAATATTGTCGCCGCCGTCGTCGTCATTATCGTTGCTGCCGGTGGGGGCGGTGGGACGGCACTTGCTCCTAACGTCGTTAGGACGACAGACGTTGTCTGTGTCGGCATAAGTAAACGTTCAATATTCCGAAGATGGAATTCAATGGCCGATCGACGATCACGACCATAGTCTGCAAATTTTTCCTTATACTCTTCAATCTTCGTATAAATTTCTGCCTCCGATGCTCCACTTTTCAGTAAATCATCCAAGACTTGAGTCATCCGTTGTTGTTCGTCTTGAGTACTAACCTCCGCTTCCTCTCCTACCTATCCAGAAAGAAAAAAACACAAAAAGCAAATCCCATACAAAGAAGGGTTTTCTGTGAGAGAAAATTGTGACGCATCTCAAATGAAATCACAATGCAGATGTTGCCCCCAATCGATCCACCTTTCCAATCTAGTTTACACGCACAAGAGGGGCCAAAAGGAGTAGTTCCCAAATACCATACCCAAAAAATGTTACGAAAGCCCACGAAATAGATATCATCAAATCATCATCATCGTAGTAACCCATGCTGATTATCCCTCCACATCCTCTTACTACGTTCCTTACCTGTAGTTGAAGTCTCAGACGTAAATTTTCACCTTCCAATAAATTAATATGCCGCTGTGTCTGTTCGGTCGCCTCTCGTTTCCTACGACGACATTCTCTAGCACTTAAACGATTTTTTTCCAATCGTCGTAATTTTTGTTCTGTCAATGGTGCACCCTTCTTATCAATCCGTGATGATGATGAGGATGATGTCGTGGTGGTGGTGGTCAATAATGTTGTTGTCGTCGTTGCGCTTCCTACTGCTCCTGCCGCAGCAGCTCCGGCAGCTGCTGCGGATGATAGGGAAGACGATGATAGGGATCGTTTGCCGTTATTGTTCATAACATATGTCTCGGTTGGATGACTGTGATTCATGTTTACTGATCTCCTAACTGTGATGATTGTCCCAAATGATAATCCACAGTTTGTATTCTACAAGGCCATGAATTTCTGTTTTGGGGATATTGTCTTGTCTTTGAAAGACCCGGTTGTCACACAATACGATCACCTAACTCGATGGGACAAACTGAACGAAAAAGATAGAGATACAAATTGAATGGGAGGATGGATAGATCACAGTGGACAAAGCTGTGGTAAGGGCATCTGCCTGTATGGGAGAGACAGAGAGAGTTTGTCTTTGGGAAGGTAGGAAAACGAAGGGTTCTTTTCTGATGGGACGACCTCTTTCGAAGAAGAAGCGAGGAAGGCCAGACGACACGGCAAAGAGAACGATGGAGAGTTTTGACGAGAAGATGACAGTGATGGCGGTGGCGATCTGTGCACGGACGGCTGTCACACCCGCCTTCCACTTGGAAGCGTCCTTCCATGGTCCGGATAAATAAATATATGTATTTATTTACATATGTTATATACATAGAAAAAGATTAGTCTAGTTATGTATCTATACACATATCGTATATTTGATTCATGACATGGAGAACGATCGTGGTGGTCGTCGATGTCACGCCTAAAACCGACGAAAACAAACAACGTCTTTTTCCCAACGACGAACCACACCTGACACAAAACCTTCCTCATCATCCTCTTCTTCTTCGTCTTCTCATCCTTCATTACCATACCTTCATCAAACACGAAGTACCGGTATTTGACGAGTATTTTTGTAGTAGCAGTAGTGGTAATCTCGAAGAAAAAACTCGGTGAAAGAGAGACACAGAGACAAATCCCGCCAGACTCTCAAGAACGAAGATAAGCACAAACATACAGATCCGGTATATTTGTACACTATGGAGGTGAATCAGAATCCCTACCTCCGTCGTAAGGGAGTGGGTGTATCATTAAAGCGTCCCAGAGATGCCAATTCGATCGTGGTGGAATCCAGCATTGATGGTAGCAACTACAACAACGATCCTAGTTCGTACCCATCGAGGACCTCAGGGACAGATCCTTTTTCTCTTCAGAAATCATCAATACCACAGCGAACGGCAGCTTCCTTATCCACTACCACCACCACCTTGAGGACGATGGATGGTACTACTTCGACTAGTTCTACTCCGACCATAAATTCTACGACAATGACGACGAATACTTCCGTTACGATTTCTTCGACGACTGGGGACACAACGAGTTGGAAGAGTAGCAGTGGTGTAGATCAAGGTATGGAAAAGCTTCTTCTACCAGTTCCTCCTCCTCTTCCTTCACGTCCTCGGATACACAATCCATATCTCAAGAAATCCTCTACCACCCCTGGGACGACTATGCATCCTCCTCCAACTCCTCCTCCCACTCATACTAGAAACCATCATCATCAGCAATATCGTCCAACTCCGAATCCACTTACCCCACCTCAAGAGTCTTCTACTCTGCCAGGCCGCCTCCAGAAACATTATCACAATCCAAATGGTAATGGCGACGACAAGAATTCAACGAAAGCAACGAGCACTAAGTCTACTACTCTCGACCCACCACCAACAACAACCTCCTTGCCAAGGCATCTTAGATCTAGCACCAACGACGACCGTACGGATGGTCCTACGACACCTATCTCTGCCGTTCCACTCCACCATGCGACCATACCGAATGATCACCCAACAATGACAGGAACACTTGCAGCCACAACAAGAGTACCAACAACAACAACGATGACGACGACCCATCCACCTACGGCCAACAACGGTCGTCATGAGACAGTGAAGACTCCTTCAACACTCCACGAAGGACAACACAAAAAGCTACTGGGACCGCAACCTTTGCCACCACCGACTCCCGAAGCACTATCACCGCCACAACCACAAAGACCAGAATTGCCCGGCGAAAGTCTCCTCCCACCGGAATTGGTCTATGATCCGGCCATTCTCTTGCAACCCATCAAGGATGAATATCGGAATCAATTATCCTTTCATGCACATCTAAACGAACCGTTACGAAATGGCTGGACACTCTTTGGACATCAAAAACGGGCTATAGCCAAGGGATTGATGAAACGACGCCTTATCCTAGCCTTGGATATGGGATTAGGCAAGACTTTGATTGGTTGTGCCTGGGCCAAGGCTTTTCAATCAACCTATCCATGTCTCAAGGTCATCATCATATGTCCCACTACTCTGGTATCTGAATGGAAACGTACAGCCGAAACAGCTACTGGTCTAAAAGTGGAATCATCTACAGGCCACAGCAAAGTCCAACCCTCCGGATCAGGTCCCAAGAAGAAAAAGGCGAAGGTTACGTCCACGACGACAGCATCGACGTCGACTAGGGCAGTGTTCAACGACGACAACGACGAGGAGGCATCGGATACATCCCTTACTGACGTTTGCGTGACGACATGGCAAAAAATCCCAACATCGATCGATTCACGTATCCAACATTATGTTGTCATCTTTGACGAAGCACATATGATGCAGTCGATGGAAGCCAATCGGACTCAGGCCGCCTTAGCCTTGGTGAATCAGAAAGATCGTCGTTGTGTGGGAACCTTACTCTTAACGGGAACTCCCATGAAGAATGGGAAGCCCTCCAATTTATTTCCATTATTGAAGGCAGTCCAGCATCCATTGGGCGCGCATCAACGAGCCTTTGAAAAACATTTTTGTGAAGGTCGGATGATTCAACGTTCGTTTGGAGGCGGAGGAGGCGCAATCCCCACGTGGGTTGCAAATGGTCAAGCCAATCTCAAACAGCTACATCGATTGATCGAACCGAAACTCCTATATATGACCAAGGACGAGTATTTAACGAGTCTTCCACCTATGTCACAAGAGACTAGAAAGGTTCCCGTCAGTGCTAGTTTTCAGAAACAATACATGGAAAAAATAAAGATTCTTGCCAACTTGAAGGAGGCCATGAAGACGAACGCAAATCTGAGTTCTGAAAGTTTATTAGGAGCAATGTCAGAGGTCCGACTCGTATGTGCATTGGCGAAAATTCATGCAACCACACAAATTGCCAGGGAAATCTTGGAGGCGGAACCATCGATTGTCATCTTTACGACATATCAGACCTGTGTCCAACAAATGGCGAAAAACTTAACAGATTGTGGATACCTTGTGGCAGCTATAACAGGTCAGACCAGTCCAAAAGAACGACAAACTTTAGTCGACGGATTTCAGGTATGAATGGGTGTTTGTTTGCATGGATCGGTCTGGATACCCCTTGAATGGATTTTTTGTCTACTGCGTGGGATACTGCTACCTTCTCGGTTTTCACTCATACCCACCCATTAATCCATTTCGCTCCCATTTCCAGAAGGAATTGTATTCGGCGTTCATTACTACTTTTGGAGTCGGTGGGGTAGGGATTACGTTGACCAAGGCAAGGACTGTTCTCCTCTTGGACCGTCCATGGACACCTGGCGAATTGTTACAAGCCCAGGATCGAATCCGTCGCATCGGTCAACTGTTTCCTACACGATGTATCTCCGTATCGGCCTTTGAATTAGACGTCCAGTTGGATCAGATGTTGACTGAAAAGAATCATGCCTCCCATACGGTCCTTAGTACCAATCATGATGATCGCAAAGGAGGAGGAACACCAGCAACCTCCGGAGTAGCTTCGTCGGGTGCCACTGCCAAGATCAATATCGATCATCTTGCGGCGTGCCTAATTTCGAAAGCCAATCTTTTTACCGCGACTAAGGTTTCGACAAGTTAATGGAAGGGGATGCTTCAACAAGGACATCATGTGTACTGAAAGGGGATACGCTGTACAACAGTTGTCCTTCTTTCTCTAGATACGAGTCAGCAATATGAAGAAGGACATCGCAACATGTGCTTTATTGGATACATGTACTACGCACTATGTGATATGTTCTCATTGAACTCTCCAACTCCGTTCTTCGCGGTCTATCCCCCACCCTACTTCACGAACCGTACCTTACGCTGCATGAGCCGTAGCAGGGTCCGTCAGAAAGATACTAAGAGCACTCTTCCAGAACTTGTCCAAGTACTCTTTCTGTTTTTCATTCTCTTCTGCTGATAGCATTCCGCGATGAGGTTGATTCTTTCTTTCCGTAAACATGACGAGGGCACTCAGTAGCTGTCTCCGACAATCTATGGAGGAATCTCTGTCCCCCACGCGAAGATACAATCGGGACATGTTGTTCAACATCCCGCATGAATGGAGTACATTAATTTTCAATGATGCCCTATTTTGGAGGTCAAATGCAAGCGTATAGAGCTTCAAGGATTTGGAAGGGTAATTCCACTCCTCTCCCCCGGGAGAACAAGCAAGTAGGTCCAAACTTAAAGCAAGGTTATAGGTCAAGATGATACAAAGACGATCGAGCTTAAGCTGATCACAGGTGATTCCTGGTAGTGCCGTCGTTGGGCATGAAAAGAGGAAGTCGGTTAGTGCGATCGATTCGAACCCGTGCTCATCGGTACCACGCGCTGGCGGGCAGGTCTTTGAGGGTGAAAAGCTTGATTGTTGAAATGTTGATAAGCGAGTAGCGTGACCCTCCGGACAGACTTCCACAGTGGAATCAGAATCCTCACGTGTAACGGAGTGGTGCAGCCCTTGTCTTGACTTGGTAAAGCAGCATCGTGGACAGCAATACGGAGACTCTGAGGAATCGAAGCTGGAGACCGCAATTGCCCGTCGAAGCTCCTTTATCGCGTTGACAAACACGACACTAGCTTCTTGAAATTTCCTATTGCGTAAAAGAGTCACTCCATCATTATTGATCGAGCAGAAACAAATGTTGGAGTGTTGAGAGACGTTCATTGAAGGCGAAAACGGCGATACTGGCGCATGTGAATCGAAACGGAAAATGTGTTATGCGTAGTAGCAGGGACGACCGATTTCGCGTCATGTTAGGGTCGACCGGAAAAGATTCATCTCTCCGAAGTGCCATAATAGGCAAGTTGGTTGGAATTCCTCCGGTGTCGAGTGTATTTAGGGAAAGTGACATCAGGATTTCCAGTAGCGGAGTAAGTTCGGCCTCTTTAATTCTCTAGTTCGCTCGCCACGTGGTTGGGGTATTTCCGAACGACAAACATGGTTAGTCAAAGCCCTAGTCATTATCGGAATACCCGATGGCGAAGAGAAGGGCACGGGTCTTGGGTAAACTTACTGGGAAT
>Ga0194115_10003926_pt1 | contig 16382 bp, 19 predicted proteins | sample TA2MahsurfametaG_3_FD_148656 | JGI IMG/M metagenome (GOLD analysis project Ga0194115, IMG submission 148656) | Freshwater microbial communities from Lake Tanganyika, Tanzania - TA2015002 Mahale S4 surface | ecosystem: Environmental > Aquatic > Freshwater > Lake | place: Tanzania: Lake...
TTCATCTGTGGTGTAATTTTCTCTGACTTGTCCAGTAAAAGTATAATCAGTTATATTAAGAGGAATACTTCCACTATCGCTAATAATAGTTGCTGCGAAACGAAACGTCTCACCTTGCCCAATATTGAATTCAGTAAGTTCTGCCATTTAGTATACCCAAAAATAAGTGTCCCACTGCCCAATTATACTTTATATAAGTATCAGACAGTGGGATACACCTTCTATTTTTAACAACTAATTAGTAGTTCAATACGCAATAATCGGGTTGAATTTCTAATTCAATTTGTACGTTATCACTTGTATCTGACCATTCGAGGTCACCAAATGTTGCACGTGTGATTTGTGCACCCTTAATAATCCATTCTTCAACCTTATCACCCACTGGTCCTAATGTTTGAAGCGTTAAATCCTTCTTATAAAATTCTGCGTACCCATCACGGCCTGTTACCGATTCGTGGTGGAGACGCACCCATTCCATTACCGCTTGTGCACCAGATGGAACCACCGGATCGTATAAAGTCATTGTGATTGGTTGCCATACAGAAACACCTTTCACATAACGTACAGTGTTAATGTGTGGAACCTTAATGGTGTCTTGACGAATTTCTGGGCGGCTCACCTTTCTAACGATATAGGCTGGAATACCTTCAATGAGCATTAGAAAGCGATTTTTAACCTTTGGTTCGAATGCCGTAAAGAAAATTTCATTTTCATTTACTATATTGTTTGCCATTTGTATCTCCTAACAGATTCTAAAATAAATAGTCTACAGTCCAAAAATATAACCGATTATGCTCCTGGGAATGTAGCGCCCGTTGGGAGAATGTTAAAATCTAACTTAATAAATTCAGCTGTTCTTGTTGGTTGTAGGAATAATTGTCCAACCAAAATATTACGGTCAATTATATCTGGTGTGTTATTTGTTTCATCCATAATGACACGGAATGCGAATAGGCCTGAACGTTCTTGAACATTTGCTAAGAATGGATTTACAATGTTAAGGAAACGACGACGGGTTGCCTCAACATTTTGTTCAAATACAAGGAATCGTGCTGAACTTGCGATAAACTTTTTCACTGTGATAAGGAGACGACGAACGTTCACACGATCAAGTGCTGATGACCGACGTTGAAGTGTCTTTTGACCCCATACACATATACCTTGTCCAGGGAATTGTGCGATGGGATTTACTTTACCTTCGTATAATTCATCACGACTTGCTTGATTTAATCTTGTTTTTACACCAACTGCTCCTGGAATTCCACCACGATTTAAACCAGCCGGTGCGAACCATTCTGCAGCTTGGTTATCGCTAAATGCGTAGACTTCTGGTAACACTGCTGACGGTGGGAGGAAAACAAATCCATTGATATCTGAGTCAAACGTTCTAATCCAAGGATAGTATGAAGCTGCATAATTACTGTCAATTAAAGCTGCTTCATTGACCGCGGCTCCGACTGTATCGCTTGCTCCTACTAGGTCCATAATAAAGAAACAATCACCACGTGTTTCACAAATACTTCGAGCATAGTCAGAAATATATGGATGTAATGAGTGAATTACACCAGGTAATACTAACAAGTTAATGTCGTATGTATCAGGATTTGATATAGAATCTAATGCTTTCTTAAATGCACGTGAACCAGCCGATCCAGCGTTTGTTAAGTTAAATCCTTGCGTGTTGTTTGCTGTGATGTTTCCATACATCTTAATTTCACGTGCTGGATTGTCACCATCAAATCCACCTTGGAATGGTACTGTAAACTTAAGGCGCGATGCAATACTTAATGCACTTTGTGATCCTGATAGGTACTCTGTTATTGTGTAGGTCTGACCATCAGTAGTAGAAACTAATTCATTTACTGCTAAGTTTTCAAGATTAAATGCCGAACCAATTACAGTAGATCCACTTGGTAAAGGCGCTAGGTAAGATGTGTTTGTACCAGGTTGAGCAGTAAATTGATAACCATAATAATCTAGTGGATTTTGATTAGATGATGAACTAAATCCACGAGCTCCACTTGATGAAATCCAAGTAGAAGTGATATAAGTTGGTGCTACGACTTGTGATGATAATGTTCCGAGTGGTGAACTTAATGCTGCGAATCCAAATGGTAATGCATCGGGTGAAAAATTTTCAAAACCCGAAGCCATTTCAATTCTAATATATTTTGAATTATTTACATAATCACCTTGAAAATAACGTTCACCAGTATTTGGGTCCGTTACTGGTTCGCTGTTACCAATTCTACGTGCGATAAAGTTTGGACTATTAGGATCTAGTGATAAATTATCAAATTGTTCACCACCTAATACAACTGGACTTGCATCTGTGTCACTAAATTTACGAACTTGGAGTGTGAATGAACCATAATCACCATACACTAATGCCTTCTTCGGTCCTAAAATAGAAATTTTTATCTCTGTGTTCGCTGCGTTTCCGTCACTTAATGTATGCACTTTAAATAAGTTTTGTTTTACTCCACCAAGTGTTTGTGATTGTATGAATGGTGTTGATGCGTGTTTATGAACTCCAAATGTACTACCACTGAAATTTATTGCATCACTGTTTACGTCCGCTGACATACTGACGGCACCAGATGCAGATACTAAAGCCTCTGGGAAAATTGAATAAATATATCCACCCTTTACACCCTTTGTATTAAATCCAAAGAAATTACCGATATATCCAGCGGCTGTTGTTGTGGTAGATAAAGTTGATCCTGTAAATGTTCCACCTGATGAGGAGATTGCAATTGCAAAACTACCTGTGTTTCCAGGTGTTGTTGCACTCGCTGCTAAAATATCACTACCCGATACTGTTGGGTGGATAATTGCATAAACGAATGCACCGCTTGAACCATTTGCTTTGATAACTACTGGTGTGTGTGCTGTATTACTATATCCATCTAAACCAAGGACACGAACAACAGTTGCTTGTCCTGATTCACGAAGATAATTTTTTACTGTAGAATTAAGAAATGATGTGCCATCTGATATGCCAAACTTCGCTTCAAAATCACTAGGACTAGTAACTACAGTTGGAATAAATGCTGGTCCTCTTTGCGTTGGACCAATAAAAGCACCAGCAATTTCACCGACGCCTTGTTCTAGAAAGCTAAGGTCACGTTCTTGTGTGAAAACGCCAGGACTAACGATGCGTTCTGCCATACGGAATCTCCAATATTACTTATTTTTCAGGGGTAAATACACCGGTTTCAACATCCAAAGAACCCATTCCATACTTTTGTAAAAGGTCATCGACTACTTGTTTTTCTTTACCAAGTAATTCTTTGTATTTTACTGACTGTTCGTTTAATCGTGTTTTGACTATGGTTAAATCTTCTTCCATTAAATCGTGTGATAATTTAAGTTGACCGACATTGGAAATTACACCAAAAATCTCTTCACGTAAACTTTTTACAGATAGCAATTCTTCATTTGTTATCTTTTTTTCTTCACTCATAAAACCTCCTCAAAGACATTTGTACTCGTATTATAAATATAGATTATTTGTGTCAAACATTACTTTTAAGCCTCATCAATCTCTGTAAAAGTAACGATTTTTTTAGCCAAAAAGCGCTGTTGGGTTGTTTGCATGGTTTTATTGTATTTATCCAACATTTTCTCGGGTAAAAGGTATGCGTTTACGTTTAGGTTAAAAGTTGTTCTTACTAGTCTATCTTGTATATTTGGTAAAACTGTATCCATATTATATTCATTAATTTTACTATAAAATTTATATTGCCCTCTTTCTCCCCAATATTCATCATCCTCAAATGATATTTGCTCAACAACTTTATTCATTTGTTCAACAAATTCAGTCCAAATCATACATTCATATTTAAGATCAAAATAATCTGGTGTAATCGTACTTACAAATTGTTTTACTGGACGAATACCATTTACAGCAGCGAATCTGTCGTAGGGATTATATCTGTTCCACCCGCGAGATTCAAAATCTTGTCCAAGATATTTGTTTACTGATGGATTAATTTTACTTTTTTTCATACTAGTTCTGCGTAACATAATTATTGGTAATTGTATTTTATTAAATTTGTCACGTAGTATACCATCTTTTTGCACACTTTTCCATCGTTCAGGATTACCATATATAATTGGTACCTTAATTGATTTACCATCTTGGGTAATAATTGGTTCTATTCTAGTGGATAAATAATTGATGAGCGTTTCATCTATAGTTAATAAAGTAACTGATATTGGTGTATCGGTTGTATCAGTTTTTGTGTCAAATCCACGATTTTGATATTCGTTCGGTTTTTGATTATCAACCCGTTGTTTTACTGGGTCTGTTGCTTTTCTGTTACTGTAATCAGCCATTAGGTATTAGCCTCCTGAATTTGAATACCACTACGACGAGTCAAGTGAGCTAGACATAATAATGATGTAGAATATTCTGGTTGTCCCGCGATTAATTGCGAATCCTGAGTCATATCAATTTCATAAAATAGGTCGTTATATTCTACAATATCACCTGGTTCTGGGTATGTTACTACTTCTTGTAGTAGTTTACGAGAAAACCTAAATTCTACATTTTGTGTTACATCAACACCAAATCCATCTTTTGTCTCTGTTTGTACTTTTGGATATTTTACTAACGCTTTTAATTCTACACCAGTATAACGTGCCTTTTCCGTAGATTCACCATAGATGTTAATGGCAGTGGTTTCTAGCGCAATTTTATACAAAATTACATCTACGTCTACCACATCAATCATTAATTCACGATTGATATGTTGGAAAAAATTAAAATCTTTTTGAGATACGAAGCGTGGCATATTATCCGATATAAATAGTATATGGAATCTTACTAAAAATTTCTTGCATCATCTTAGCATTTTCCGCTTGTTTTTTCATTTGGGCTTGTAGTCCTGTTTGCTCTAGTGTTTCTCGTAATTCTTTGATAAGAAGTTCACGTTCCTCCTTACCTTCACGACGAAGAAGGTCACCATCAAGTTTAATTATTTGATCCGGAATTGGCACATTATCATACTTACTACGAACATTACCAAGTGTTTCTTTTGCTAATGCTAATGTGTATCTAAATATCCAATTTTTACCAATAGAATTTATACTGTAGTATGGAATATCATTATAAGGTATGTTTGAGTAGTCTGATACCAATGCTGATGAAGTATTAAAAGTCTTTCCGCCACCTTGTTTGTCGTCAACCACAACATAATCAAACCATACAGTGCTTGCCTGTTTAAATATTGGACTAAATTGTATTACGTTATTTGACACTCTAAACGAGTACTGACTTTTACGAATCATATCATTAATTTCAATAGCTTGAATACGAAGCATATCTTCATAAGCTGGCATCATCACGAATGTAACTGGTGGTGAAAACCCATCAAATCCAAATTCACTCATTAAATTAGTTAAACCAAGACCTGTGGTGGCAAATGGATCGTAGTAACGAGCTACTGCTGATGGCATGTAGTGGTAAATACGGCGAATTTCTAAGGCTTTACCACTTTCACTCACATCTGCCCACAATGTTTTTACATCATATGATTGTGTAAATGCAGATGCAGAAATAAATCCTTTTTTTACTACTACATTTCCACCTGATTCTGCCTCCGTACCATACTGAGCAGATAGTCTGATTATTTGTGGTATGGACGAACCAATAATATTTTTTTGTGTTAGCGTACTACCAGTTGATAACCCTTGTAATGACAACATATGCTCCCGTGCTTGAAATTGGTTGACTTGGGAACCATATGTCATTGCTGATTCTTCAAAACACGTATAAATCATTTTATCAATTAATTCAACATCTAAAACAGGATATCCTAAACGACTAGCCACATATTCTGCTACTTTTGGAGCGTCAGTTTGAAATGCTTCCTCTGAGTCGAATATACCAAATGGTGTAATACCACTTGGATTTACAGGACTTCCATCATATACAATTGGGTCATCGCTCAGTATCGGCATAATAATCTCATAAATGGAAAAACTCTTAGTATAAATAGTAGTTTAGTTTATATAAAAAGAAAAAGGGGTGACCTTTCGGCCACCCCAATTTCTATTGTTTTACCCTTCTATATCAACAAATTAGATAGTTGCTAATCCGTCGATGAAGATCTTACCGAAGAATTCTGGACGTACGATCTTCTTCGCGTAGCGGGTCATTACGCCTCTACGTGGTGTGAAGTTGTTTGGATCGTATACCAATGGAGTCATGATAAGTGGGATATATGGTGCGTATACTGCGCCGGTTTCTAGGAAGTTACTTCCACGGAAACCTAACAACATTACGTTTTCAGTCATATATGGGTTCTTGTAGATTGTGTAACGGTTTTGGAATGAACCAACCTTTGTTACGCCACCTGCAAATTCCATCTTATCACCATCTGTTCCTGCCAAGAATCCTGGGATTGTTTCCAAGATTGTTGCTACAGTTGGTGAACATACTGCGAAGTTTGCACCACCACGCATTGTAAGTTGGTGAATCTTGTTTGATACCTTTTGCATCTTTTGACCAAGTGTTTGGAACCAAGTCATTGATGTCCAAGCTTGAGCGTTTAATGCAGAACTTAGTACGAATGCGTTTGTACCGTTGTATACCTTTGCAATTTCTGCTGACCAGTATTCTGTGGTTGTTGCGTTTGCAATTAACATATCAAGGATTTCAAGGTCGATTTCGGTTGAAATGTAATCACTTAACATTGCTGTTAATTCTGCTTCTGCATCAACACTGTGGTATGCATTCAAGTCTTGTGCAAGTTCTGGTGACCAGACTGCCTTCAACTTACGAGTCTTTGCTACGATTGTTTCTGAGCGTAATTCCAAATCAATTTGTGGAATGTTCAAGTTTGTTGTTGAATTGTCACGATCTTCAAAGTCACCACGTGTGGTGTCTGTTGGTTGCTTACTAAATTCAACTGCTGAGCAAGATACCATTGAACCAAGAGCTGATGTTCCACTTACGAAGAATGTAACGTTTGTTCCGTCACGCTTAGTGAATTCTGGAAGAAGTGCACTGTTTGCTACGTTTGTTGTTATACGGAATGAACGGACTGCGTTGAAATCTGCGTTTGAGAAACTTACTTCTGGAACAACGAACTTAAAGAATGATGCGAATGATCCTGAAACTGAATCATTATAGTTTACATCACTATATGTTACTGCTGAACCTGAACCAATTGCTGGTGAAAGTGTTAATGTTGCATCATTTACTGAGTATGCGTATTCACCAGCACCGTAGAAACCACCACGTGGAAGTGTGCCTGAACCAGAGGTTGTTCCATAGAGTGAACCACCTGCGGTCTTACCGTTTACTGTGTTTGCATACTTGAAATCCATGAAGAATACCAAACCTGCTGGTAAGTTCATTGGTTGTACTGATACGAAGTTCTTTGATGCAATTGAACCAAAGACCTTACGTACTAATGGAAGTGCGACACCTGCCCAGTTTTCACCAGCTGTGCCTGAACCACCTGGATTGGTGGTTGTTGCTTCTGAAAGAAGTTGTGTTGCTTGGTTTTCAAGCATTACTGCCATACCTTGCTTTTCGTGGCCAGTTAAGCCTTCAAGAAGGCCTGACTTTTCCCACTTACCTGCCAATTGGCGGGTTTGTTCAACTACTGCACGGTGTGCTGAACCGGCTTCGCTGATAAATTCTTGTACACCTGACATATTTGTTATCTCCTAAAAGTTATAGAATGCCTGCGAGTTGTTGTAGACGCTTTGCGACTGTATTTTCTTCTAAAATTTCCTTCTTTGGTGCTGTGCTTGGGGTTGGCTTTGATGCCAAACCTTCTGTTACAACCTTACTTGATGCGGTGCGGCCTTTTGAACTCTTAGCAGCTACAGTCATTGTTTCTGCTAATGTTGCGTATACCATCTTAACTTCACGAACATTGATAGCTCTGTCGAATGATTCTAGGATACTGACCTTTTGTTCGTTGGTTAGACCTTCCTTACGGAAGATTTTGTTGGTATAAAGGAGTTTTGCGTTTAGAAGATTTACTTCGTTAAGCTTGCCTCGTAGGACTTCTACTACCTTACGATATTCTGCAAGTTCTTTTTGAAGCGATTCCATCTTAGATGCCATGTGATGCTTTTCTTTCTTGTCCTTCTCATCTTGGGCTTCTAATTCACGAAGGATTGCTTCGAGATCGAGTTCTTCTTCATCATCGTCTCCATAACCCATTTCCATCTTTGGTTCTGATGGGGTCATTGCACGCTTATGTGGGTCTGATGCGTCTGTTGCTGCCATTTCCATCTTACCCATTGGGTTTACTGCTGGAGCAGATGGCTTATCATCACCCTTCTTTTGCATATCATCTGAATGCTTCTTGGCTCCTTCTGGTGAAGAGTGAGCATCTTTGGTTGCATCTACAACCTTAGCTGCTTCATCTGCTTTCTTTTCATCGTGCTCTTCTTCTTCGTCGTCACCTTCATACATACCTTCTTTCATTTCTTTTTTATCTTCATCATCTTCATGCTTTTCTTCATGCATTTTCTTTTCTTCATCATCTTCTTCTTCAGCTTCTGAAAGTGCTTTAACATCTTCTTCTAATTCCTTAATTACTTCATCAAGGTCAAAATCTGATTCCGACCAATCATCATACCAATCAGTTGATGAATCTGTTTCAGCTTCACCACCTTGGTCAATGTCAGATGAATAATTTGCTGCATCTGATGGTTCCTTATTATCACCTGTTCCGATACCTGATGTATCCGCTGGTGAGTCACCACCAACAGGTGTAGCATCATGTGCTGGTAATTCTTTTGCCTTTTCTTCACCTTCATTTGCTTCCATTGCTTCAGCGCGTAAACGCTTTGCTAACATGGACTTGATTTGGGGTGTAAATGTTTCCTCTAATGCAATCTTTGCGTTTGCAATTGCTGTTTGACGGACAGCTTCTGCGTCTGCAATAGCCTGCTTTAGAAGTTCGTTCGTAATTTCTGCCATATCGTGCCTCTCGTTTAATTTCAATAGTTATTCAAACTATTATATGGTTATAAATACAAAAGCATAGACACCCCAAGAGAGGTGTAATCTATATAATATATATAAGTTGTTTTACAAAAAACACTATTTTTTACCACTCCGAATTTTTTTTCTTTTCAACCTTCTTTTCTTCTCTGATTCTACGGCGAAGTGCTTCTTGTTGTTTTAGTATCCTTTTTTTTGACCTTTTAATGTAAAACTCACGGCGTTTTACTTCATTTACTATTTCTGCCTTCTTAACCATTTTAGAGAACTGACGGAGTGCTCTATCTAAATCACCCATACTGTCCCCACGTACTTCAACGTACATACAACCTCCTTATTTTACATTTTTTGAGATATAGTTCATCGCTGCTCTTCGTACTGGAGATTCTTTACTGTATCCTAATGCACTCTTAACAAGAATCTCTCGACCCGTTTGTGGGTTCTTAATCTTATGTGTTAATAAATCTTTTAGTCTAGTTTGTTTTGTTGGTGTTGCACCAGTCTTTGGTGTATCTTTTTCTTTGACTTGTTGTACCACCAACTTTGCTTGTGGATATTTGTCTATAAGTGTTTTGACCGCTTCAACATTTTTAGGTGCATCATCTACGAATGCGACACGAGTATATCCATCTTTGATATGTTTTTCTATATATCGTGCTTTTTCCATCGGGTCACTATCACCCAATGCTGCGATGGTGACTCCAGATGTGATATCTTGTGATTGTAAAAACTTTGCGATAGGTTTCGTATGACCACGTGCGGTTAATACCACAACCTTATCTGCTTTCTTTTGGTCAATCACTTTCTTTAATAAATCCACATATTTTTTAATAGGACGGGGATTTTTTAATTGCTCAAACCCTGAGTAATCGAACGTATCACCAGGCTGTTTTTCATATGCCGCGTATTCAGCAGGGCTAATTTCTCTACGCTTACCATCTTTATCAATAACAACAACCCTTGCGTCTGTATGCACAAGGGTGTCGTCAAAGTCGGTAATGTAGGCTGTTTTAGCCATTAACCACCAAGGGTGTTAGATAATGATGAACCATCTTCTTCGTCCATCTTTTGTACTAACATCTTATCCTTATCGGTATCTGAGAACCAGTAATCAATAATTTTACCGTATGAGCCAATGAAGGCACCAAGCATAAGAAGGAGAAGTTCTTTCCATTCTCCATCAATCGCTGTTTGATTGTATACTGCCATTGTTATACCCGCTACGATTAACATAAAAGTAAATAGTACAATTGCGGTGATGTTCCAACGGCGTGCCATAGTTTTGTATAATAATTCTTGAAATCTACTACCTTCTTCTGGTTTAATTTCCTCTGCCATTATTCTCTCCTAAATAAAAATAGCGGATAGGCATATGACAATCCGCTATAAGTCTAATTAACGAGTAACTAATTTATATGCCGTTGCCACCATCTTTTCCATAGGTAAGGCTAGCATTTTCTTTCTATTATCTGTTGATAGTTTTACAAGAACTTTTCCTAATAAAGCGGCGGTGTATACATCAACCATCGTACCATCTATTTCAGCAGGTTTTTTGTCTTTTATAATACTCAATATTTGACTTTGCTTAGGACTATAATCCTCATCCGTTGTAACTAAATGTGGGTCATTTGATACTTTTGGTGTCATATCTTCGGCTGAGACTGGGATGTCCGATACCGAAACTACTCCTGCTACTTCATCTTTTTTACTTGGTAAGTCTTTTAATGGGGTTGATGCATATTTTTTTACACTTTTCTTAGCCATAATTTTCGCTAATTTTCTCGCAGCTGGACTAAAATCGCTAGCTTTTGCTTTTCCAGTTTGAATTGCTCTAACAATACCAAATAATTTTTGTTGTGCTTTACTAACTGAGGGCATCTTATCTCTCCACGTACATTTCTGGTCTTACATAACGAAACTTACGCATTAATTCTCCTGCTTTTGCGTTAGCTTCATTTTCAACATTTGAACCATCACGACCATCGGGTTCTTTGCCATCTTCACGTTGTTTATGATGAACTAACTCGTGTGCCAAGGTGCGTAATACATCAGCGATATGCCTATTACCTTTCACGATAACAATTTCATCAGTAATTGGTTGATAGGTTCCAAAGGTCAAATGTTCTTTAGAATAATCACTATTTACAAATTTTATACTCGCAGGTAGTGATTTCATTTGTAATTCTTTTGCGACAAACTTTACAAACTCATTTGTTATATTTTCATTTAGTAAAGCTTTAAGTTGCATAGAAAATTACTTAGTCTTTTTCTTTGCTGTTATCTTCTTTGCCTTCTTTACAACTTTCTTACCAGTTGTTTCGACCGCTTTCACCGCTGCAACTGCATCAGCTAAATCAACCTTACCATCACCGTTCACATCAAGTGTCTTAGCAACTACTTCTTCGACTTTCTTAGTGGTCTTTAACAATGGTGCTGGAGCTGCCATCATCTTACGATTGATAAGATATATTGCAACTGCTAATACTAATACTAATACTAAAAACGTTGTCATAAAAACTCCTTACTTTAGTTCACCTAAAAAGTCGTAAATTAACGTATCAATACGACTATAGGGAGTGATAACTTGACCACCCTTGTTTTCGTTAATAAATGCCCCGTGAGTACTTGGATTACTGACAATATCAAAACAAATAAGTGCAAAGTCGTCACCGACTTCTACAGTATTTTCACCGATAGATTTGACTGAACCCATACCACGGGATGAAACACCCAATCGGATATTGTTTTTGATAAGTTCACGTACAATATTTCCAGATGGGGTAGATAAAATTTCAATATTTCCGCGTACATCATCACCTTCAAACCAGAGTTCGGTGACGTTACAACATACATTCTTTAAGTTCACCACAGGACTTTCTGGATGATCAAGTTCACCTAATGCACGGCGTTGTGATACGAAGTTGTTCTTGTAAACCATTGCTTCACGTGCCAAGATTTCCTTTGGATATACACGACCGTTTTGGTTCTTCATTTCTGCACGTTGCAGTAATACGTCTTTTAACGTCAATGGTTTACTAACGTCTGCGGCTTCTTTTAATAAGTTAGTGTCATACGAAATGACATTATATTCTACGAGTAATGTTTGCATATTATTGCCCACGAATTTCACGGATACGAGTTGCGATGCCAAGAAGTTTGGATTCCAACTTTAACAAACCTTGTTGTGTACGCTTCCATAGTTGTTCACTCGCGATACCTGATTCTGTCTTTAAACGACTATTCATTCTAATCACACGTTCAACTTCTTGTAAATTCTTATTTAGTTGAGAAATAGCTTCCGCAATCTTTCTGTGTGGTGATTTTGTAGTATCATTCTTATATTCGTAATATTTGTTTTCGTGTAATTCTTTTTTTACGATTTCCATTTTGTCTGCTGGGCGATTTGCTTCTTCTTCACCCTTGGGGGTCAGCTTAAATCCTGTTGTTGCTGTAGCGATACTTTTTGAACGTGCCTTAATTTTTGGGTTGTTTCCACGAAATGCATATGGAGTTAAATATCCAGGAACACCTGCTGTTGTGCTCATTTCGTCAAGCTTTTTCTTAATAATTTGTCTAATACGTTCACGAAGTTTTTGATGCTTATCCATAGTTAACTCTTCATAGTGTCTAATGTCTTGGTAATTTCCAAGGCAATTAATAATGCGGTCATATGATTTTCCTTAATAACCTGCACGGTTTTAATCTTTTCTAGTTGTGAAACAACTTCCGCTAATTTAATCTTGGTAATTTTATTATCTAACTTACTAATCTTTGTCTTAATTTCAGAGATTAAATCTTTTGCCATATCAACTGCATATGTACGGAGCACCGCTGAATTTGAGACGTTATAGATATATTCACGAAGTAAATTCTTTTGTTTATCATTTAAGTCAACATATTTTTGATTAAACTTTTCCATCAAAATCTTATAGGTTAGTAAACGTAAATCTTCTTCTTGACCCTTTACCGCTTCATAAAGTGCGGTATCGTTCTTAATTTCTTTACTAATAGTCTTACCACTTAAATGTTCCACAATAGTAAACTTAGCTTCTACCATTCCTTCAATTTCATTAAAATCTTTGATTTCGTTTACTACACTATCGAACACTTTATATACAGAAGCATAAACTTTATAGGACGGAATACGGGCATCTAAAAATTCCTTTAAATCGTAGTTGTTTTTAATTTCACGAATTAACTTATATTTTTGTGTGTTTAATTCCACTTCATTTAACTTTTTACGTTGTGATACGAGTAAATTAATAAGTTCAAATGCTTTAGTTTCACTAAGTTGTTGTGCATTGAAGAACGAACGATATAGTATCAATTCCTTACCGAGTTCGGTTTTGGAATTGAAATATTCCTTCATTAGTTTCACCGCAGTATCATTACTACGATTATCCAATGCGTCTGACGTTATTTTACGGACTAATAGTTCAAATAATATGCCCGTATTCCGTATTTTGTTATGCTTAACATTTGCTTTCATAAACATCCCATTTTGGTGACAATATACCGTCATATATTAAATATAACGAATATTAATAAGACTTTAGTTTTCTAGGTCTAGAATATTACTTTCGTCTAACAAAGAACCAGTTACTTTTTGGTTTTCCATCAAAACTTTTTTAATTGGTTTATTCAAACTTGCCATCAACGCTTGGACTTCTTTCGTAAGTGCAAGTGGTGACTTTCTCTTATCATTTCGTTGTTTTCCTACAGTTAGTGAACCCATATTTTCCTTATGTCCAAATGGGTCACGACCTCGTGGATGACTGTCTTGACCATACTTTTGACCAACCTTTGGACGACCCATTTTACCTTCTTCTAATTCTTCATCTGGTAATGGTTCACCTTCAAGTTCACTTTCCTCACTACCACTATCGTCTAATGAAGCTAAAATACTATCAATATCGTCTATCTGTTGCTCTTCTTCTTCACTTGGTGCTGTATCATCCGTTGGTTCATCAATCGGAGCTTCACCTTCGGGTGGAGCCTCACCAGTTGGTGCTCCAGGAACGCCTGGCTGTTGTTGTTGTGCTAGTTGTTCAAGCTTTGCCATGCGTTTTACGTTTTCTTCAATACGTGTGCGTTCTTCTTCAATTTCGTCATTAGATAATTCAAGAATGTTGTGATATATCCATTCTTGTGATAACATCTTACTGTTCATAATAGATTCTGCAACACCAATCTTTTCCTTCCACAAGTTTAACTTTTCTTGTTCATAAACAATTGATGGATTAGTAAGTGAGAGTTCAAAATCAATTAAATCTTCGTCAGTAAATCCTTGTACGTATAGATGTACAATTGCAATCTTAGTGAGTTCTGACACCATAATACGTTGAATACGTTCGATAGTGCGTGCAAAACGGACATCTTGTGCTGCTAATGTTGCTTTACCACTTAAATCTTCTTCATATCCTAAGAACGCTTTTGGTACTTTAAATGCTGCCATTAACTTATTACGAAGGTATTCAATATCTTCAATAGCATTGAATTGGAGGCCTGGAAGGTTTACAATATCCGTACCCGAGTCCTTACCACGTACAGGAAGATAAAAATCTTCTGTGATATTTTGCATATTATAACGAAGATTATAATCACCCGTCGCTGGGTCAACAATCGGTGTTTTCTTCATACGGTCGATGATACGTTGCATGAATGTATCAATTTCAGCCGGTGGAATATTTCCAATATCAACTAATATTTTACGCTTATCCGCCGCACGCATTATACGATGAATTAACATCGCATCTTCCATCAATGAAAGCTGTTTCCAAATACGACGACCACCTTCAATCATTGCCTTACCATATGGAAGGAAGTTAGTGTCTGAGAGAAGTCGGAAGTGAGCGACTTCATAGTTATCTAAATCTGTTTTACCTAAAGATAAGAAGTCATTTTCAATTTTAAACTTTACTGAGAACGGATTTTCAGGATCTTGTCCCTCTATACGGATGGTTTCGTAAACGGATAATGGAAGAACGTTAACGATACCATATTCTGGGTCAATATCTAGATATAAGAAAAAGTCTCCATATTTGACCATATTACGAATCCACGGCCAAAGATTAAATTCAACATTTAAGATATCGTAAAATAAGTTGTGAAGAATTTCTTGTATTTGTGTATTCTTAGAATTGATGGTTAAGATATTACCAAACTCATCTTTTGTAGTAGATTCATCGGAATAAATGTCCATTACAGATGAGATAATTGGGTCATTATCCATCATATCGTAATCACGGAACAATTGCAGACGGGAACCTTGAAATGCTGCCGCTGCTTCATATCGTCCATGCGCAGAACCATATCCACCTGTCAAAGACGAATAGACGCGATGGTATCTATCAATACCGCGTCTATTGATAAATGATTGAATGTTGTCTGTGTCGGCTACCTTTAGTCTTTTTCCACCAACATTACGAACTACAGTGTTAGTTGAAAAAAGCTTCTTTAACCTTCCAAATATGCTGTTATCAGCCATAACCCCTCAACTTGTTAGTAGATATACAATTCGTCTATTGACTTGACAACCATTTCAACAATGTGTGTATCTAAATCCTTAGTTGGCTTTTTTAATAGACTAGTTAATGCTTCACGTAAATCACGAGCTGGCATTGTTACGCTCGCTAATTCCGTCATATGCCATGCTGACATCGTATTATAATTGTATGGCATTTCATTGACCTTCGTGATACCTTCCAATAATTCCGCAGTTAACTTTGCCAACTTTTCTTCTTGTGCTGCTTTAAGAGTTGGTGCTAACTTTTCAAGTAATGCGACCAAACGCATTGAATTAATGCGGTTTTCCTTACCTGCTTCGGTGATTAAATCTGTAAGTCTAATCATTCTGTTTCTCCCTATATTATTTTTACCAGGTACGACATGCCCAGTAACGAGCTTTTGTTCTTGGACCTGGGTTGTCGCAATTATGTCTTGCACGGAACGATTTACGACGAGCTGGGTTTGACTTTTTAATCTTCATTGTCTTTTCACCACGGCGTTTTGCTGACGTTCCACCGTGACCGAAATTGACCTTCTTGATATTTCCACTCTTTGGGTCTTTGACGAATACCTTAAACTTTTTGGTATCACCTCTCATAATCTTACCGAGGGGAACCTTACGACCACGATACTCTGCTTCACCGAGTTGATTTTCGTGTAATCCTTCAAGGACTTCGATGAGGCATTCATTACAAAATTCACCTTCGTTTATTTCATCATCAGAGGTTACATCACTTTCTGGACGATGATAGAGTTCTTCTACTGGAACGCAGTTGGGAACCATCTTACCATTTAATTCTTTCATACCAACTTGCTTGTATCCGTCCCAACATGCTTCGCATAGAATATCAGTTAATCTAATCATTGTTACTCTCAAAGTCAAGCGTTTTTCTTTTTC
>Ga0194115_10003927_pt1 | contig 16378 bp, 15 predicted proteins | sample TA2MahsurfametaG_3_FD_148656 | JGI IMG/M metagenome (GOLD analysis project Ga0194115, IMG submission 148656) | Freshwater microbial communities from Lake Tanganyika, Tanzania - TA2015002 Mahale S4 surface | ecosystem: Environmental > Aquatic > Freshwater > Lake | place: Tanzania: Lake...
CATGTTCTGGAAGATAAGGAACAAAGTCATCATCATAAATCGCTGTGTCGCTATAAACAAATCCAATCTCTTGATCTTGATATGCCTTATTAAGTTCCTCCAGACAATCTGGTGTCAACATATCATCATGATCTACCTCAACAAGAATATTTCCTGTGCCAAGATCAAATGCTTTATTCTTATGAAATCCTACATTAGGATTCTTTTCTTTACAATGATAAATTTTTACTCTCTTATCATTCTCAATCTCAGCAGAAAGTTTCTTACGGTCAAACTTTCCGTTCAACCACAAAATCCACTCCCAGTTCTCATACGTCTGAGCAACCAGACTTTCGTAGAGTTCTTGAAGATATGGAGTGTTCTTGTGAGAAGGTGAAACAATACTGAACTTATATTCCATTCAAGTCAATATGATGTAAAGATATTATACCTCGTATTAAATTAAAAGTCAAACAAAAAAAGGAGAGTAGAAAACTCTCCTCATTAACCACCAACTCACCTCTCCCATCACAGAGAAGTGGTCTTCATTCCCAAAGTTACAAGGATGTTGAAGACTTGAATATTATACAGGGTTTTGTGGAGATTGTCAACTATTGTTCTTTTTCAATAACAAGATATTCATATACTTTATATCCTGGACCAATATAATAATTTAAATAATTAACCACCTTGTTATGACCATAAGTAAATCCATTTTCTTCTCTAAGATATTCTCTATGAAATTTATTTTTTACTGTTACGGTTGAAATAATTGACCATAGTAAATCTTTATTTTTAGCAACAATATTAATTAGTTCACAAGCAACCCACCAATTTTGATTATCAAATACAGTAATAAAAGGAAAAACTTTATCTAAGGTATCATTTCTAACACTGAACATACAAGTATCTATTCTATCAGTATACCATACATCTACATTTTTTTCTCTACTTTTTTGACTTTGTTCAGTATGCCATCTCCACCCATTATAATCTTCTTCATCATCATAGGTTACATGGTATAAAGGATCTTGACTTTCAGTTATGACCCTTTCATATTCATCCAAGGATCCCATCGTAAAGTATACATCATCATCACAGAAAGTAATATAATCATATTCCAAATCCAATTTATTAGATTTAATATATTCAAACATAACATTTCTACCCGAAGGCATAGTTGTTCCGTGCAAATTTATTTGCCCGTCTTTAACTTCATCTTTCCAAACACCTAGAATAATCTTTCTATTTAAATTATTATAGTCTTCCCAATCATGATAGTTTTTTTCAGATTGAATTACATATAAAAATTTCATATCTTAATAATTTAATATATTATTGAATATTTAGATTACCTGCATACCATTCACACGTCTTCCTAAGACCATCGGATAAACTGGTATTATCAATTTCACCAACTATTTCTTTCAATAATTTTACGTCTGGACACCTTCTAGTTACAGATCCATCTTGAGAATTTACAATTTCTAATTTTGGGTGATAATCAAAATACTGAAATAATTTATTAATCAAATCCATTATTTTTATTTCATCATTAACTCCAAGATTAATTATCTTAGAATTACTTAGATCACTATTCATAATTTTCTCCATCATTTTTACAGCATCAGATATAAAACAAAATGATCTTGTTTGATCCGGACCATAAACTTTGAATGGATTTTCTTTTTTTAAAATTCTACTAATAACTTCAGGAATAACATGATCATAACCCATTCTCGGACCATAGATATTATGAGGTCTAACAATTGAAAAATTTAAACCAGAATTAACAATCATTAATTCACCTAAAATTTTACTTCCAGCATATGACCATCTAGGGTTATGGACATCCTCAATAGAAACTAATACATTTTCTGTGGTTGGTATTATTTTAGAGGGAGTTGAAGCATAAACCTCAGAAGATGAAGTATACAAAATTTTCTGAATGTTTTTTTCTTTACACCATTCAATTAAATTAATGTTAATCAATGTATTGACTTTTAAAACATCATATGGAATTTTATAAAAATTTTTAGTTCCATTGATTGCTGCCAAATGGTAAACTAGATCATAGTCTCCTAGTTTATGATATTCTTCTTTTTTAGTTAAGTCACAATTAATATATTTAATTTTAGATACAAAATCATCAATTTTTCCACGATAGTTATTATCACAAATAGTCACATCATAATCTTTATTTAAAATTAAATAATTTGCAAGGTGAGATCCAATAAATCCTGTGCCACCGGTTATCAATATTCTCTTCACAATCTCATTCCTTTAGGTACTGTTTTTACATATTTAGAATTTTCTTTTAAAATTGTATTAAAAAAATCAATGTCCAATCCCATACTCTTACATAAAACATCGATAGCTTTAGTATCTTTGGGAAGACACATTCCACCAAATCCTCTGTAGTTTTTATTACATTCTAAGTATTCAAAATTAATATTACTTCTACCTTTTAAAGAATTTTTAATATTTTTATAACTTACACCCATACTTTCACAAAGTTCATAAAAACTATTTGCAAAAACTATTTCCATTGCGTTATGTAGATTATGAAAATATTTACTGAACTCTGCTTCAGTTGGGGTGCATTTTATAAAATTTTGAGGAAAAATTCCATGACTTTCTTTAATAATTTCATAGTCCAAATCAGAGTGAACACCTATAACACAGACTTCATGATTTTCCATAAAATCAGAAATTGCACATCTCTCTCTTAAAAATTCTGGAATAAACGCTATTCTTTCATACCTTTTAATTAAGTTCTCTGTAGTTCCTGGAATTGTTGTAGATCTTATACAAATAATACCAGTATAAGTATTGGAAATTAATTCATCAACTACACCCTCAACGATTTTAACATTACAACTTCCATCTTCATTGGATGGAGTTGGTACACAAACATAACATATTTCTGTACTAATAACATCTTGAATTTTTGTGCCTAGTTTAATATCATGAACAAAAATATCATGTCCCAATCTTTCCAATCCAAATTTAACCGCACTTCCAACAACACCTAAACCAACTATTCCAATTTTCATTAATTTACCATCCATTCGAATGAACTATTTTTTAAATGATCGTGTATTTCTGCATAATTTTCTAAGTCATTCTCTAAACCTTTACTAATTTTAATTAAAGAAATTTTATAATTTTCATATCTGGGCAAATTTAAATAAATTGAAATAAAACTGTCGATCCACTTCTACCAGAAAAAAAGATTGGAATGTATATCATAGATTTATTTTGGTTTAGTAATAATTTTAAATAGTTGCCTATAAAAAACTTTAGATTCTGAAATAAAATGAAAAATATTCTTATCACTTAAATCTAAATTACGATTATCAAAATCACTAAGAATATCTATAGATTCTCTACCATATCTATGTAAAAAATAATTCCATTTTTCATCCAATTGATTACATTCATTATTCATAATCCATTCATTAATTATATCTTGTTCTGCTTGAACTATTTTACTATTATCACCTTTATTGAGTTTATCGATAAAGAAATAATGCAAGTCCTTTCCAGTTTTATAATCTACTGAGAATACACCAGCATTAAAATATTTTGGATTATCAATTAAAGGAAAAGTTTTTAAATAATCATCTAAAGAAACTGGTTCAATAACTGCTGAAAAACCTTTCTGTAAGGGAAAATATTCTGCGGATGGACGAATATAAACATCACTATCAATGTAAATCACATAGTCATAATTTTCATCAAAGAGATGCATCATTTTTTCTGCAGAATAAAAGTCTGATGGTCTTCTAAAAAAAGAATCATTAAACTTTAAAATTGTAGATTCCGTGATGATTTTATAATCATATCCACATCTTTTAGCCCAGTTTTCTACTGAAGGAATACAGACTTGATTTTCAAATTCCCAAAAATTTCCAGTATCAGTACCATATCTATCACTCTGAATATTATTAGTTCCTATTCTAACTTGATAAACTAATACTTTCATATTTATTAAAATTTATATACAAGAGTATAATTATCATATATTGGCAAAATTCCTTGATCTTTTAAATACTCATATATTACTCTTCCCTTTCCAGACCGTTCCCCATTTGAATTAATGATATTATCATCTATTGCTAAAATACAATCCTTTAAAAACGATTCGATTATTTTAAATTCAGTAAAGTGATGTCCTGCACTTTTTCTATCATTATTAAAATCAACATCAAAACTGTCTAAGTAAAACAAATCAATTTCATCTAAATTAATTTTTCTAAGTGCAGTTAAACTATTTTCACACACAAATGAAACATTAGATGATTGGATTTCTTTTTTAGCATTTTGTTGAACTTCTAAATTAATATCAATAGTTATTAAAGACCCTTCAAAGATATTAATGAATTCTGAAAATAGTAACGTACTACACCCCTCAAAAAAACTATCAAATACTCTTACTGTACCTGTTTCAATAATATTAAAATTACTTGTTTTTTGAGATAATAAAGAATTGAATATTGAAAGAAATCCTTCTGCTCTTGGACCACTTACATCTTGACCATCCAACAATGGTAAAAATTTTTCAAATGTGGTATTCCACAAATCTATTTTATTCATTGTCTCATCCTTTTTAATTTGTCTAATTTTTTTCTAGCTTCTTGTATTTTTTCACTTTTAGAATGACCAAACAAGAATCCTTGCATTTTTTGATATATATCATCTCGTTGAAAAATTTCATTCCAATTTTGATATTGTGACTTTCCAGTCCATCCTATATTATGTATAAATTTATTTTTAATCTCTGGATGGCAAAACGTTCTTTGAGGATCTGATTGTATTCCACCCTTTCCATATTGTTCGTTTAAATTTACATACTTTAGTCCAGTCGTTAATAAAGTTTTAAAAACAATAAATCCATCATAAGGTTGACCCATTGGCAAAATATGATTAACATCATACCATTTTTTAAACTCTTCATTAAATTTTTTCTTGTCTGGATGCTTCCCATCAAATATTAAAATTCCACTCTCTACATGATTTAAATCATGATTATGTTCAACTTGACATGCTAAAAAATTATCATCTAAAAGATTTTTAGGAAAAAATGTATAATCAGAGTTTTTAAATACACAATCACCATCCAACCAAATCAAATAATCATCACTATGATTATCCAAAACATGTTGAATTACAAATGCCTTATGACTAAATCTAACAGTCATAGATTTAACATAATTGGAATGATTTGTCTTAGACAAGTACTCTTTTTTCCATAAAAAATGATTTGAGATTGCCTCATCATAATTTATCCAATCAATTGAAGGATGTTTAATTTCTGGTTCAAATCCTTCACAATATATCTTTGCTCTAAACTTATTATAATAATTTGCAATTAAGATAAAACTATCAATCCATTGTTTACCATACAATTCATAACCATTCTTATGAAATGTAGTAAAAAATAAAATATTATGAGATTGTTCTCTCTCTTGATTCATTAATAAAACTTCAGATCTCCAGGATTGATATCCATCAGAATTTGGTGATGTTAAACTAACGGCAGAATGAATAAAAAGTTTTTTAGATTTTAAATCCTCATTATTTAATGTTTTAACTATATCTGTGTTAGGATAATTAGTTTCTACAACATTATAATATTCTCTGACTGCTCGATGTAAAGAATGCATTCCAAAACTTTGTGTTTCCTTATCAAAAATGCGCTTAGATTCTTCTATCATATAATCAAGTGCTAGTTTAAATACCGGATGTTTTGGAACTGCTCCAAAGAAAAAATTAGAAATATTATCCAATTCTTTAATAAAAACTGCTTCGATATTAGAACCTAAAAAATTTGAAAGATTTAAATTACAAATAATGTCAAGATCAGAATAATATCCCCCGTTAATATACACAACTGCTATTCTCCAAAAATCTGCTCTCATAATAGGTTGAGGAAGAAATTGATAAAGTTTGACAATTTCTTCATCAAAATTTTCACGAATAAAATTTAAACAATTTTCATCATCCATGAATTCTCTTTGAAGTTTAGGATTAGATCTTTCCCAAGATTTTGACTGAACTTCTAAAAAATTAGGTATATCTTTTGTTTTCCAAGTTTGCCACAGAATGTTAGGAATCATAACCACGATAATGAATTACGTTATATTTAAACCTTTGAAAGGAATATTATTTTCAGATTTTTCTTCAGATAAAATATTTTTTTCATTATTAAGTTTGGCAATTGTTGAGAGTGGCCCAAGAACATTAACTACTTCTGCTTGAGAAGATCCTGAAGTTAAAGTTTTAGCTCTATTTTCAAGTTGTTTTTGAAGTGATTCCATTTGATGGGTATTAACATTTTTATTGTCAAAAGAACCATCATCCAATTCAGATTTTAATTTAGACCAAAGATCTATTTCCCTAATTCGATCTTTAGCAACTAACTCCATGTTTGATTTAGAATACATTTTTTCTTCTAATTCAATTTGAAGTAATTCTTTTTCTAAATCATCTTGCTCTTCTTCAATTTTTCTTTTAATTTTTTTAATTTGAACATCGTTTTTACGATATTCAAAACTTAATGTCATTAGATTTTCAAAGAAAACATTTTGTTCTCTTATACACTGCCAATATTTTGATGCATTTGTGGGGTGTTTAGCATCATTTAAAACAGAAACCCTCATCTCTGTTTCTGTTCTAAAAATCTGCTTTTTCACCCAAGTATCTTGTAATTCATTTTTTAAATGGATTATTTTTTCAAAATCACTGATATCAAGAATTTGCGATAAACAATTTTCTTGTTGAGTCATAATAGGCTCAACATTTCTCAAACTATTATTATTCATAAATTTATCAATATTAGGTTATTGTTAGATTATATTTTACTTCAATTTTTAGTTAAGTGCAACCCATGCAGATCCATCGTACAATTCCATTTTGGAATTGTAAAAATTAAATCTAATTTGACCCTTACTACCAGGATCTGTAGTAAGTTCTGCTGGCGATAATTCATAAGTATCAGATAGATAAAATCCTCCCGTTGTTTTATCTCCACCGATGGATAAGAAACCACCATCGGAATCTCCAGTACAGGAATTTTTTGCTGTTATAAATGGTAAATTTGATCTTGTCGCCCAAAGAGATCCATCATATTCTTCTGTTGTGGCAACCAAATCAGATGGGTCGGTGATGCCGCCAGCAGATATGGCGATTGGTTCTGCTGAGGAGTTATTAGAAGCACCACCGTTATCACTGGTGGTTTGACTTAAAGATCCTGAACTAGACCATGATGTTCCATCATATTCTTCCGTTGAAGATAATCTATCGCCAATAGTAAGTCCACCAAATGCAAGTGCTGCAGTTTGAGTTCCACCACCACCATGATGCGCTCTACTGGTGATTAAATTACCACCAGAGGACCACGATGTTCCATCATATTCGTATGTAAGATTGGAATAAGTGCTGGATCCACCAAATGCAACTGCTGCAGTTTGAGATCCTGCAGATCTGATACCACCTACTTTACTATCTGGGTAAGTTCCACCATTACTCCATGAAGTTCCATCATATTCATAGACATTAGTGCTAGATCCTCCAACCGATAAAGCAGCAGTTTGTGTTCCATTACCACCGTGGTTGTCCCTTGTTTGTGGAAGATTACCACCAGAAGACCAAGATGTTCCATTATATTCTTCGGTGCTGTCGGTGAAAACAAAGGCGTTAATTCTTCCACCAAATGTCAATCCTGCAGTCATTGTACCTGCAGAAGCATTTTCTCTACGACCAGTAGACAAACTACCACCAGAAGACCATGATGACCCAACAAACCTATTAATGGCAATTGGAAGAGTTATATAATTACCTTGAACATCTAGGTTTCCATCTATGATCAATTCACCTTCAGAATATCCTCCCTTATCTGGAGTAACTATATTTGTAGAGATTAAAACGTCACCAACTAAAGCAGAAGTACTTGTTAAATCTTGAGTTACAAGATCTGCATTTAAATTTAGGTAACCACCAGTTAATGATAAAGTTACAGATGAACCAAAATTGATTCCATTTGAAACAAATAAATCATACCAGTTTTTATCAGTAGATCCAAGATCATAAACACCAGTAACTGATGGTAAAACATCTTCAGAGACTGAAGATAGATTTGCTCCACCAGAAATTCCTGTCAATCCTGACCCATCACCATAGAATTTTGTAGCATATAGATATCCACCATAATTAAGTCTTGTAGTACCTGATGGTGTAGTTGAACCACCATCAAATTGCCCTGATGTTGCTGTAGTACCGTTATATTCTACAAAAGATGATGAGGATGATCCAGAAGTTACTCCACGATCTCCAGGAACAGTACCTGTTGTTAATTGGGTAGCACTCAGTGACGTTAATGATTCACCAGAACCAGAAAATAGAGTTGCAGTAATTGTTCCCGCACTAAAATTATTAGAACTATCACGAGCAACGATTGCGCTTGCCGTGTTGGCACTGGTTGCTGTGGTTGCACTATTGCTGACCTTGCCTGCAGTGCTAATTGTGGCAAGTTTTGTGTCTGCGATTGCGGCAGAGGCATTGATATCAGCGTTAACAATCGCGCCATCAGAAATCATCGTGCTGGTGACGGTGCCGGTGTCACCAGTAGTAACAACTGTTCCTGTAACATCAGGAAGAGTTAACGTTCTAGATGCACTTAGAGTTGTTGGAACAACTGTAATACCATAAGATAATGTTCCTCCAGCACGTCCTGAAATAATAATACCATCCTGACTTGATGCATTTCTAACAGTAGTTACACCAATTACATCAATACCACCAGCAGTAACTCTAAGACCACTTCTAGCAGTAGCAATACCTAAAGAATCAACGTTCGTTACATCCTCATAAGTTAATACACCAGTAACATTTAGAGTTGTAGCAGTAATTATTCCTGCAGTGATATTAACTGATGAAGTTAATTCTTTTTGTAACGCTTGCCCACCTGCAGTGGATCCATCCATCACAACAACAGTTTTTTTAGTTGTATCAACAAAAAGTTCACCTGCAGAACCAGTTATGGCGGATATGGTTGCAGTGCTACCTCTTCTAAATTGTAAGGTTTTAGCCATCTTAATTTACTACTGTCCTATACGTTTATTTATGTTCTAAAAATTTATTATTAAGTATTTAAGTCAAACTGTCCAGATCCAACTTCCAAATCAAGAGTTCCAGATTGAGATTCTAAATCTCCAGTTGGAGCAAATGCACTTCCAGTACTGCGAACTAAAGATCTATTGAGAATAATATTGGTTGGTTCAGAAGAAGATGGTGTTAATGATAATGTTAAATTAGATCCAGTTATAGATCCAGTGAATATTCCACAAGCAGCATTTAATTTAAGAGGATTGGATTCCAGTAAATATACACTTGATCCATCATGCAAAACATTAATTTCGACGGTATGATAATCACTACCATTAGTTAACTGAGCATAATACTTAGCACTTCTATATAAGTCCGATGAAAAAGTATCAATTCCCACTTGACTTGTGGTTTCTGTAGTTACAGTTTTTGTGTCTACAACAATATTATTTGTGTTATAACTTGTATCAGCAATTCCAATAATATTTGAATTAATTGTATATGAACTAACTATCCCTACAGCAAGAGTGGATGTATTATCAGATGTTACTTTTACATTTGGATTTGTTGTTCCTATACCAACACTAGAAAGTGTGTGAATACCGACACCAGAAGTCACCCATTGAGATGCACCAGAAATTCCGGTTAATTGAGATCCATCACCAACGAATGATGATGCTGTAACTACACCAGTAATTAAAGTATCACCAACAACATGAAGTTTTGATGTTGGATTTGTGGTTCCTATACCAACACTAGAAAGTGTGTGAATACCGACACCAGAAGTCACCCATTGAGATGAACTAGCACCAGAAATTCCGGTTAATTGAGATCCATCACCAACAAAAGCAGTTGCAATTAAAGTTCCTGTACTTGCATTAAATGAAAATGCAGTTGGTGATGTTCTAATACTTGGAGTTTGATTACCAGTTCCTGCAACAAATACTGGGAAGAACGTAGAGTTCGTAGTGACTGCAGAAGCACTAACTACGTTAGAAGGTCCAGCGGTTCCTTGAGCACCTTGAGCTCCTTGAGCACCTTGTGCACCTGCAGCACCAGCAGCACCTTGAGCACCTGTTGCACCTGCAGTACCAGCAGCACCTTGTGCACCTGCAGCACCAGCAGCACCTTGAGCACCTTGAGCACCTTGTGCACCTTGAGCTCCTTGAGCACCTTGAGCACCTTGAGCACCTTGAGCACCTTGAGCTCCTTGAGCACCTGCAGCACCAGCAGTACCAGCAGTACCAGCAGCACCTTGTGCTCCTTGAGCTCCTTGAGATCCTACGGCACCTTGAGCACCTTGAGATCCTTGTGCACCTACTTCACCTGTAGCACCTTGAGCTCCTTGAGATCCTACGGCACCTTGAGCACCTTGTGCTCCTTGAGCTCCTTGAGATCCTACGGCACCTTGAGCACCTTGAGATCCTTGTGCACCTACTTCACCTGTAGCACCTTGAGCTCCTTGAGCACCTTGAGCACCTTGAGCTCCTTGAGCACCTTGAGACCCTACAGCACCTGTAGCACCTTGAGCACCTTGAGCACCTTGTGCACCTTGAGCTCCTTGAGCACCTTGAGCTCCTTGAGCACCTTGAGACCCTACAGCACCTGTAGCACCTTGTGCACCTTGAGCACCTTGTGCACCTTGAGCTCCTTGAGCACCTTGAGCACCTTGAGCACCTTGTAAAGCTGCAGTTTCAATCGATTCCCATTTAATTCCAGACCCTGTTGAAATTAAAACAGAGGAAGCTGCTCCAACATTTCCATAATAATCTTCTATGGTAGAATCAAATTTAACACTGTTAATAAACGTAGAAACACCTGTTACATTAATTCCACCATTAGATACACTAATACCACTCGCTGAAGTGATAATACCAGATGAATTAATATTTCTAACTGAAATTAAATCTCTTTCAGTAAATTGAACTGCACCAGCGGCAAGTCTAACTCCATTAGGAACTTGAGTAGAACCAATACCAACTGCATAGTTTGCTAACCAAGCATCAGTTCCAAGTCCAGCAAATTCTCCTGCCTTGAACCACATAATTTTCTTATATGTGGCGGGTGTGGTTTCAATACCAGCAATAAAAAGTTGAACTAATGGAGATCCCTCTGTTGATGCAATCGCAATACCACCGTGATTGGCAGTACTATCATTAGAGACATCATTACCAAATGCATCAGTTCTAAATCCAAGAACTATATCTGGATCATATACTTTTAATTCCTGGGTAAATAGTGTTGCAGAAGTACCACCAATCGTAATGTTACCATTAACGTTTAGGTTACGATTAACTTGAAGGTCTCTTGTAATTTCTACATCTTGAGGAGCAGTAAACTGGTTAGGAATACTTAAAGTTGGCGTTGAACTTTCACCTGTTCCACCAGTGACTGTAATCTGGTTTGATGTCCCAGTGATTGTCTGAACATAATCACCAGTTGTATCGTTACCCAAAGCGACAGAGTTTGGTTGAATTGTCGCTGCTAAAGATACGTTACTAGTACCATCAAAAATTATTCCAGAAGCAACAACATCACCAGTAATTTCAAATGTTCTTGCGTTTTGAAGAGCAGTTGCAACTCCTGCACTTGTAGCATAAGTCGCAATACCTGCTGTTGTAGCATATGTAGAGATGCCTGATACATCAGCATAATCTGCAGTTGCAGCATTACCACTTATATCAATATTATAAGTTCCAGATAATCTAGAAGCATTAATAGTTCCAGTGGTAATATTTGCAGCGTTGGAAAGATTTGTTGCTGTTGTTGCAGTTCCAGTTAAATTACCTACAAAACCACCCGTAGAAGTGGTTACTCCTGAAACATTAACTTGCTGAAATTCAGTATTTCTATTTGTTCCTATTCCTAATGTTACGACACTGCTACTAGATTCCCACTCTACAGATGATCCTGTAGAAACTAAAATAGATCCAGCGGTGCCTACCTGATTATTATAATCATAAACCTTTCCACTAAGTCTCTTTGGCCCTTTACCTGCATATGCCATTTACGTTACCTCTAAGACTAAGTTTGTTCAAGAACACTCAACATTACATCAATACTAGAAGATGTGTTGGAAAATACCTGCAATTTATCACCGGTCTCTAAAATAATTTTATTCCCCCCATTAAACTCATAAAGAGATCCATCTGGAAGTTCTAAACTTTTAGCAAGATAAACAGTGTCGGAAGCACCTGCCTTATCTACAAGAACATTAGCATTTACAGGAGATCCTGTCGTGTTTGCTAAACTTAGTCCAATAATTACAGATGTAGTTGCACCAGGAGTGGTGTAAATGTCACTTGTAGCAGTTCCTACATTTGATTTAGTGTAACTTTTAAATAAATTTGCCATTTTTCTTATTATCCTAGTGCGATTGCAAGTGCAAGTGCGTCATTACTTGCTGTAGTAAGAACACTAATTCCATCAATTTTAACGTCTGTTGAACTATTTATAACCCCCCCAACATCTAATTTATATTCAGGCATAATAGAATTAATTCCAACTTTACCTTCTGTTGTTGTAGTAATAACTGTTCCAGCCACTCCAACATTCAAAAGTCCTTGAAGTGTTGAAATGCCAGTTATATTTAAACTTGTAAAATCATTAGGAGCTGCAGCAACAGCAGATTCAATAGTAGCAGTAGTAGTGGAATCTAATGAAGTAATATTTTGTAGTTGTCTACCACTGGAAATTACTTGTGTAGACCCAACATAATATGCATTTGAAGTTGTAACACCAGAGATACTTAATTGAGTTCCAAATAAAGTTGACTGATGAGTGGAAACTCCAACAAATGTAGATAAACCAGTTACATTTAAGTTTTGTATAGAAATACTACTGATTCCAGTAGTATTCGATAAATCTGCCTTCGCTAATTCATATCCACCAGTCGTTGATCCATCATGAATACGGAGAGAATTATTATCTGAATTTACAGAAATTTCTCCAGCAGCGCCGATGAAAGAATTATTTTGACTAGTAGTTCCTCTCCTAAATTGTACTTGCGTAGGCATTTTGCTTCTTTTTTAGTTATTTAGTGATTTACAAAGAACCCAAATCGACAGTAGACAAGGTTCCCATAGGTTCAATAAGACAATCAAAAAATCCAAATAATGATATTCCAAAAGCGTCAACTACAGATGCTCCAATTATACCATAATCACCTGCAGGAAGACTTAAAGCATGTACCCCTATTATTCTTTCAGCAATGATTGTTCCATTATTTAAATTTTGATTCAAATATGATGCAGTACCAACAGTGAGTATTCCTGATATTTTAGAACTACCATCTACTGTTAATTTTGAGGTTGGATTTGTCGTTCCGACGCCAACATTAGAAAGTGTATGAATTCCTAGTGTTGATGTTGACCAATAAGATTCTCCTCCACTTCCTCCACTAATTGTTGCTATACCAGATCCAAAAGTTACTGATAAATTAGATCCAAAATCAATTGTGGAAGCAGTTCCTACAACAACATTATCATCTCTAATTTCAACACCAGATCCTGTAGCAACAACTCCTGTCAATCCAGATCCGTCACCAACAAATGATGAAGCTGTTACAACACCAGTTACTAATACATCACCTAAAACAGACAACTTTGATGTTGGATTTGTTAATCCAAGACCAATGTTACCTGAAGTAAAGAAAGTATTGTATGCAGTGCTGCCAACCCCAACGCTCCAAGGGTTAACTGCTATTATGGTGACACCTAATCCTGTTGATGTTTGATCCTGTTCAAGATAAAGTTTACCATCATAAGTATTAATCGCTAACTCACCAAGAGCTAGTTGATTTTCAGTAGGAACTTTACCAGGCGTAGAACTACGCCTAATTATAATCTTAGGATCTGCCATTACTAGATTTGGTATTTACCGTAAAAGCAGTATATACTGCTCTTATTATTTATCAAGATGCATTATTCTTTCTGGGACGATACTTGAATAGATTAACAGGAGGATCTGGTCTCATCCATTCCTTAATTTTTTGATACCTTTCAATATCAAAAAACTCCTGTGAGAAGTACCAGTCTTCCCAAGGAGTATGTCCCTTATCTTGATTACAAGAGTGGCAGCAGCAGACTACGTTCTTCGTAAAGTCCATTCCACCTTTGGACTGTGGAACAATGTGGTCAATAGTCAGGTTCTCTTCTGATCCACAATAGGCACACTGGTGTTCCCATTTTTTTCTGATCTCTCGCCTCCATAATCGTTTCGCTTCTCCTGGACTTGTTGTTCTCAAATGAAACAAGTATTCCTGAGGCGAATGGAGGAGATCCATAAGTTACCGCGATTTAGAGTTATTTATTCTCAAAAACCTTAAGATCCAAAATTTTTGCCGGAAATTTTTTCTATACTTTTGATATTCACTTTTCAATTTTGGTTTAGATGCCTCATACTCTCACAGGTTCTGCCTGGCGGTCTGGGAGTTTGATTTGAGGCAGTGGTTGTGGTTCACGAACTTCCCAGGAACCACCAACACCACCGTCCATATTCACGACGATCTCACTAGTTGGTAGTGCTTTGGGCATCTGAACATCCACCACCTGACCCATCAGAAACTGATTGCGAGTATAGGTGCGATTCTGTGGATCCATAGCAACCATCGCTAGAGCATCAAGTTCATCACCACAATCTAATAGTTTTCTTCCAGTCTTTTTATCAAGAACTGAGAAATACTCTTCACTCTGATACTTGTTCATTGTCTGATCTCTTTTCTTTATTATACGATACTTTGAGTGGTCTGTAAAGTTGAGGCCAAGTATTTCGGATAATCTCTGCTAACTTATAAGGTGTTTCTGAACTAATCACAACAATATCGTTGAGTGATGTTTGTGTTGAGATAGAAGTGTTAATACCTTTGGATCCTTTGCTGTTTTTCTCACAGAGTCATAATAGTCATAGTAACCATTATGAAGAATAATCGCATCTCTTAATGACCCTGTTTCGTTTTGGAGTCTGCGGAGTTTGCTTGTGAGTAACCAGACCGATACTTCATCATCATCCAGAAGTTCTTTCCTGGGTGGAAGTCCTTGTGTCATTAGTTCTTTGAGACCCAGTTGTGCGACACCAAAGGTTCTAACATCTACTGGTTTGCGATGTAGGATTTCCTCATAGAGAACTGCTGCAATCACATTCTCTGGAATGTTAAACTGCCGACTCGCACTTTTGATATAAGGAACCAGAGTTTCGAGTTTCTCATAACTCATCGTGCGAGTCATTGGAACATTAGATACAACAGTGCTAATGACTGTGGGTGTAATGGTTCTGTCCTTGACTCCATAATGACTCAGAGTTTTATTCTGACTACTGAGTGGAACAAAAGATAGAAGAAAAAGAATAGCAAGTATGCTGCGTTTCATTAATTTAGAAAATAAAAAAGGAGTTCAGAGAACTCCCCTTATTTAGTTTTAGGTCGGAAGGGGCAGTCAGGACATCCTGCCCCACAGCATCCCTTAGAGTGCGTTGCCACGGGGCAAGACTTCCTCTGGGAATACAAAGTTTTCGTGTGGTTGATCAACAGGTGCCATCCAAGCACGTAGTCCTTCGTTAAGAAGAATATTCTTTGTATAGAAAGTTTCAAACTCAGGATCTTCTGCTGCTCTCACTTCCTGTGATACGAAATCGTAGGCACGAAGATTAAGAGCCAGACCAATAATACCAATAGAGCTAGTCCACAGACCCATAACGGGAACAAAGAGCATAAAGAAATGAAGCCAACGCTTATTAGAAAAAGCAATCCCGAAAATCTGTGACCAGAAACGGTTCGCAGTAACCATTGAATAAGTTTCTTCTTCTTGCGTGGGTTCGAACCCTTTGAATGTATTTGAGGCATCACCATCTTCATAAAGTGTATTCTCTACAGTTGCTCCGTGAATCGCACAGAGTAGTGCTCCTCCCAGGATGCCCGCCACACCCATCATATGGAAGGGATTGAGCGTCCAATTGTGGAATCCCTGGAGGAATAGAAGGAAGCGGAAGATCGCTGCAACACCAAATGACGGCGCAAAGAACCAACTGGATTGTCCCAGAGGATACATGAGGAATACGCTAACGAATACGGCAATAGGACCTGAAAAAGCAATCGCATTGTACGGACGGATACCTACTAGACGGGCAATTTCAAACTGCCTGAGCATAAAACCGATTAGGCTGAAAGCGCCGTGGAGCGCCACAAAAGGCCAGAGTCCCCCAAGTTGGACCCAGCGGACGAAATCTCCCTGAGCCTCAGGACCCCAGAGAAGAAGAAGAGAATGACCCATAGAATCTGCTGGAGTACTAACTGCCG